>Ga0105095_10000174_pt1 | contig 28293 bp, 20 predicted proteins | sample PPLLak2March2015_2_FD_79180 | JGI IMG/M metagenome (GOLD analysis project Ga0105095, IMG submission 79180) | Freshwater sediment microbial communities from Prairie Pothole Lake near Jamestown, North Dakota, USA - PPLs Lake P8 Core (3) Depth... | ecosystem: Environmental > Aquatic > Freshwater >...
ATCGTTACAATTGAGCTGGAAGATGAAAAGAACACTACCAGGATAAAACTCTCACATATAAACATTCCTGATGATGCCTTCAGTAATATTGAGTCCGGATGGAAAGAATATTTTTTTGGTGCCCTGAAAAAGTATCTCGAGAAATAAGAACAGTTTGATCCGAAATGGAAAATTCATATGATTTCATTGTAATTGGTTCGGGCTTTGGAGGAAGTGTCGCTGCTCTGAGGTTAACCGAAAAAGGTTATACAGTTCTTGTTATTGAAAAAGGGAAAAAGTATTCCTCTGCGGATTTTCCGCGTACTAACTGGAATCTCAGAAAATATCTCTGGATTCCTCAATTAAGATGTTTCGGCTTTCAAAAAATTACCTTTTATCCCCAGATCAGTATTTTATCCGGTGTGGGGGTCGGCGGAGGGAGCCTGGTTTATGCCAATACCCTTTTCAGTCCCCCGGATGAGTATTTTACTCATGAATCCTGGAAAGAATTCAGGGACTGGAAAAAAACACTGCAACCTTTTTATGAGAAAGCCGGATTTATGCTTGGAAGGACTCAGTATGATAAAATAAATATTGAGGATGAAAAACTTCGGGAGGTCGCCAGAGAATTAAATTGTGAAAAAACTTTTGATACAGTATTTGTAGGCGTATTCCTGGACAAACTTAAAGACGGAACTGATCCATATTTTAGCGGTCACGGTCCCATCCGGAATTACTGCACCGAGTGCGCCGGATGCATGGTGGGTTGCAGGGAAAATGCAAAAAATTCGCTTGATAAAAATTATTTGTATTTCGCTGAAAAAATCGGTTCAACTATCCTTCCCGGGACTTATGCAGATAAAATTTTTTATCAGGATGGCTTTTATGAGGTACACACCAGGTCTTCGACTTCATTGTTAAAAAGAAATAATAAGGTATTCAGGTCAAAAGGATTAGTAATCGCTGGAGGTACTCTAGGTACAATTGAAATTCTCTTAAAACAAAAATTTAAGTATAAATCGCTCCCCGGACTTTCAGAATGTATTGGTAATAAAATCCTTACTAATTCTGAAACGTTATGTGCCGTTTCAGGAATAAAAGAAAAAATGAACAATGGCCTTGCAATAACATCTGTTTTTAATCCTGATAAGAGTACACATATTGAAATAGTCAAATACCCTGATGGCTCAAATGCACTTAAATGGTTCTTTTCTCTGTCCGCCAGGGGATCTTCCGGAAATTTTACCAGGATAATCCGGCTTATTGGTAAAAGTATAATTCATCCCCGGGCTTTTTTAAAAACAGTGTTTAATTTCAAATGGTCGACCGGCCTTATTATTTTTCTTGTAATGCAACACCTGGAAAACAATATGAAGTTCATCTGGAAAAAGGGTCTTTTGGGCGACAAAATGGTTGTCAGTAATAAAGGAAACCTGAAGGTACCTGCCTATATTGAGATCGGGCAGAAAGTAATGGAGGCTTATGCAAAGCATACAGGAGGAATTGCACAGAATATTGTTCTTGAAATCCTTTTCGACAAGCCAACGACCGCTCATATTCTGGGGGGTTGCCCCATGTCAGATTCGATAGACAACGGTGTGATTGATGATAAATTTCGTGTTCATGGATACCCCGGTATGTACGTGGTGGACGGATCAGCCATGCAGGGAAATCCAGGTGTAAATCCAAGTTTTAGTATCCTTGCCCTGGCAGAATATGCGGTGGATCAAATTCCTGCTAAAAATGACCATCATAATAATTCCCATGAAATTCTAATTAAATCTGAACCTCAACATTTTAATCAATGAATGAAGCTGACTTTAAATTGCTGATAGCCAAACAAAGAGAATTTTCCAATTCCGGAAAAACATTGGATTATAAATTCAGGCTTGCCACATTAAAGAATCTTAAAGAACAGATCATTAAAAATGAATCCCGGATATTTGATGCATTATATAAAGATCTCGGAAAACCGGCCTTCGAAGCCTACGCCAGTGAGATCGGTGTAGTATTACAGGAAGTTAACCTGGCATTAAGAAATCTAAGGAAATGGGTACGCCCCAAACGTGTTTATACTCCCCTGGTTCATTTTATTTCCAGAAGTCATTATGTTTATAAACCATACGGTGTTGTACTTATAATCTCTCCCTGGAATTACCCGTATCAACTGCTTTTTGATCCGCTTATCGGTGCAGTGGCTGCAGGTAATTGTGTCATCGCCAAACCTTCACAGCGCGCAACTCATGCAAGTGAAGTAATGATAGAGATTGTAAATAATAATTTCAATCCTGAGCACATACATCTGATACCTGGAGGAAAAGAAATAAACCAGATATTATTAAAGGAAAAATACGATTATATTTTCTTTACAGGAAGCATTGAAACGGGTAAACAGGTTATGAAAGCTGCTGCAGATAATATTACCCCTGTATCACTCGAGCTTGGAGGGAAATGCCCAGTTATTGTAACGGATGATGCTGATATTAAAATTTCAGCGAGAAGGATCCTCTGGGGTAAAATTCTGAACGCAGGGCAATCCTGTGTCGCTCCTGATTATGTCCTGGTTCACAAAAAGGTTAAAGAAAATCTTATTGCTGAATTGAAATTATGCCTTGAAAAGTTTCTTGGGAATGACCCGTCAAAAAGCGTTGATTACTGTAAAATCATAAACATTTCGAACCTGGAACGATTGAAAAATTACCTTAATGACGGAAAAATTATTTATGGCGGTAAAACTATCCCTGAAAATTTATATTTCAGCCCTACCATGATAGAAGGTATCAGCATGGACCATCCGGTAATGAAAGAAGAAATTTTCGGTCCTGTTTTACCAATCATTGAATATAATGATCTTGATGAAGCTATTAAATTCATTACCAGCCTTCCCAGCCCTCTGGCTCTTTATATTTTCACAAATTCAACTGAAAAAAGAAATAAAATCATACAGAGAACGCGATCCGGGGGAGTGTGTATTAACGAAACAACGGTTCATTTTATAAATCCACATCTTCCTTTTGGCGGAGTTGGGCTCAGCGGAATGGGAAGATATCATGGCCGGTTCAGTTTCGAGACCTTCAGTTACAAAAGATCCATTATGTGTAAATCCAACCTGATTGATTTTCCCATAAGGTATCCTCCTTACCGGAATAAGATAAATATTTTACGCCATTTTATTAAGTAATTTTGTGCCGGTATGGAAGATACAGGACAGGTCATAAAATCCACAGGGAATTTATATACTGTTATAACATCCGCGAAAGAGAAAGTTGATTGCAGACTTACCGGCCGGTATCGTCTCGAGGACCTCAGAAGCACTAATCCGGTTACAGTGGGTGATTGGGTACTATTCGAAAAAAGTCCGGATGAAAAGATCGGAAGAATTAAAGAAGTCCTTGAAAGGAAAAATTATATTATAAGAAAATCCTCAAACCTTTCTAAATCATATCAGCTTATTGCTGCAAATATAGATCAGTTAATGCTCATGGTTACGGTCGAATACCCAAAGACCTTCCCGGAATTTATTGACAGATATCTGGTGAGCGCTGAAGCTTATAATATACCTTCAATAATCTTATTCAATAAAATTGACCTCTATAACCAGGAGCAGCTGAATGAAGTGAATCAACTAACAGAAACATACAGTAGTATTGGATATCCTTGTTACTCAATATCCGCTCTGGACAGAACAGGCCTCGATAATATTCTTGATTTGCTGAAACAAAAAGTGACACTGATAGCAGGAAACAGTGGTGTCGGAAAATCAACCCTCTTAAATTCACTTTTCCCGGAATTGAATCTCAAAATAGATGATATCTCAGATTATCATAAAAAAGGCAAGCATACAACCACATTTGTCGAAATGTTTCCGTTGCCCGAAGGAGGATATGTTATTGACTCGCCTGGTATAAAAGGATTTGGGCTGACGGACATGGAAAATGAGCCGGTTTATCATTATTTCCGTGAGTTTTTCAGTACTTCAAGGAATTGCAGGTATTATAACTGTCTTCATATAAATGAACCGGGATGTGCTGTAATTGCGGCTGTGGAAAACGGGGAAATAAGTTCTTCAAGATATAAAAGCTATTTGAGCCTGGTTGAAGAACAGGAACAATCTGATAAATATAGAAAATAGTAAGCACAGGACTCATATTTAGCTGATTATTTAAAACTTTTAGTCCTGACTTATCAAAACATAGATTTTATTTTTTTACTTTACCTGCTTATTCAGGCTTCATTATAATTAAATGAAGAATACCTTCTATATAATACTGGCCAGTGTTTTTATCTTCATTGCGTTAAATACAATTTTTTACCTCAAAATATACGAGGATCAAAAAGATTTTCAGACAGAAATGCTGTTGCAACAGATAAGTATTTGCGGTAATACTATTGAACAATATGGTCTGAATTTCGAGAATGAAGTGAATTTTATTCTTTATTCAGAAAATATTAATCAATTATTCAGTGATCCAAATATTAAAGAAAAAGGATCAAAAAACCTTGAGCTATTTTATTCCAAGTATAACAGGTTGATTAACAAAATAATCATTTACGGAGACCGGAAGTCTGTCTACAGCCTGATCCTGGATAAGAGGAACAATTTTGTTTCTGATTATTACGAATCACAGCAACAGATCCCATTGCTGGACAGGGATAAGCTGTTTATTGAAACCGGACATTATCATTATGCCATTCCTGTATTCCAGGAAAATCAGGTTCATTCAAACATAGTTATTGACCTCGATTTTTCACGTTATATTAAATCTGTTTTCGACCGCTATAATTTTGAAAATTCAATGCGGCAATGGCTGATAACCGATAAAAAGGAAATTGAACAATTAACTGATAATAATTTTATTATTGACAGCCTTGATCTAAACTCTATACTGGATCAGATGCTGAAAGGGAATGAAGGATCGCTGGTACATAATGTGAAGATTGATGGTAAAGATGTCAAGCTGTTATCCGTTTATTATCCTGTCAGGATAGTAAAAAGAGATTTTGGCATTGTTTTCTCCATTGAAACAGCTTCCTTTTTGCAGCCCATCTTCCGTAAAATATTAATAATTACAATTGTCAGTCTTATACTGTTGGGACTTATCCTGTTTATCCATTTCCGTATTATAAAGGTTAAATCATCAGAAGCCCTTAAGCATCAGGTTTCAGAACAATTGTTAAGCACATCCTTTGATAATTTACCTATCGGCCTGATTATAGTAAACAATGATAACACCATCAGGTCTATTAATAACACGGCACTGGAATTCCTGTTGCTGACAAAAAAGGAGGATTTTGTTGGCAGGCAAATAAATAATATCCTGCCTGCAGGCAAGCAAGATGCATCCGATGCACCCTATAACAATACTTTTGGAGAAGGTATATTATTCAAAACAAATAATGGATTTCGCGAAAACATATTATTCCGCAGGGAGTATCAGACTGAATATGAAAAAAGCCTGATCAGGTTTATTATTATTTTTAATATAACCTATCTTGAAAAACTTAAGACACGTGATCATGTTGCTCAACTCACAAGGTCAAGCCTGATTAAAAGCATGAACGATGAGATAGTTGTGCCTGTTAATACTCTCAAGGAGAATTTTAATTCTTTAAAATCAAATACTCAATCTGCAAAATGCGAGGAGAATCTGGTAATAATTGCAAAATCAATTGATCTTCTTGAAAACCTTGTGAAGGTGTTGATTGATTTTTCCAGTATGAACGCCGGGAAAGTTGTTATTCAGGATATACCTTACCAGTTGCGCAATGAGGTCAACCTGGCTATAGAGCCATTCAAGGCTGCTGCTTCAGTCAAGAATATCAGTATTATAACGAAGGTAAAGAATGATGTACCTGATAAAATGTATGGTGATCCATTCAGATTAAGACATGCCATATCGCAGATACTTGATACTTCAATCAATAATACAGAGAAAGGAAGAATTTTGATAAGTGTTGAAACCGTTGAACAAGTTTCGAATAATGTTAAGCTTAAATTCCAGATAGAAGATACGGGCAGGGGAATAAATGTTGCTCAGATAAACGAAACCCTTAATGCTAGTGGAACGGATGAATTGATGGAAAAAGGCGAGCTTGATGCGACTGGTTTCAAAATGGCAATTGCAAAACAACACATTGAATTAATGAAGGGTCAGATCTGGCTTGAAAGTCCATCCTCCATCTCAACACATCCTGACTTTCCGGGAACAAAATATAACTTTATTATAGAAGTTTTGTCTGAAATTTCCTACTCCAAAATTTTGGATTTCAGCACTTTACAAAATCTTCAAGATATACAGTGCCTGGTTCTCAGTCAGATCAATGATCCGGAAGATAAAATTCCCGGATTACTTGAACAGACGGGAATTAATGTCAAACAAAGGATATACAGGAATGATAATCTGGATTCAATAATTCAGTATATCAGGGATTCCCAAAAAGTTTTTCAGATGATTGTTATTCTGGATAGGACTGATTCAGATGGATTCCAGCTTGCATCACAGATTAATAAAGAAAAATTATCTGATCTTTACCTTATCCTGATGATTAGTTCCAATCATCATCCGGAAAATAATCAGCGTTTAATAAAATATAAAATAGATCATTATCTGGTACAGCCATTCGAGAGTTATATAATCCTGGAAATTATTAAAGAACACTTTACCGGTATTTCAGATAAATCCCTTACCCAAATTCCAAAAGGTTTTAAAATAAATCAGAATTTGTCAATTCTCCTCGCTGAAGATAATCTGTTTAACAGAAAAGTTAACCAGACCCTTTTTAAAAGTCTTGGTTTTGAAATCGACCTGGCTCAGAATGGCAAAGAAGTAATTAAAATGGTAAAGGAAAAAAATTACCACATTATCTTTATGGATATTTTAATGCCAGAGATGGATGGTTTTGAAACTGCTGCTCAATTGAGAAAAATGGATTTTAAAATGCCAATAATTGCCCTTACTGCAGTGGAAACTGAAGATGCCAGGCAACGTGCCTTGGAGAATGGATTTAATTATTATTTGGTCAAGCCAGCGGCAATTGGAGATATCAGAAAAATCCTGCTGGAATTATTCTCTGAATCCGCCTAGTTCATAATCATTTTGTGAACTTTATATATTGTTGATCCCTGTGCCAGGAAACTCTTTTTGCATTTCAATTTATTATGTATAAAGAGATTAATATTAAAACTTTTTTGAAAAAATCCCATAATCTTCCTGCTCTGGACGTCAGGACCCCGGATGAGTTTCAACAGGGTCATATTACAGGCGCAAAAAACTTACCATTATTTGATACAGAGGAAAGGCATATCGTTGGACGAATCTATAAGGAACAGGGCCGGGATGCTGCTATTCTTAAAGGACTGGAATTATGCGGAGCTAAAACAGGAGAATTTGTGGCTTCGGGAAAAGCATACTCGAAAGACAACAATCTGTTACTGCATTGCTGGCGAGGCGGACTAAGAAGTGCAAGTCTTGCCTGGCTTTTTGACACTGAAGGAATTAAACCATTTGTCCTGAAAGGCGGTTATAAGTCATATCGTAATTATGTCCTAAAGTGCCTGAACCGACGGTTTAAACTAATTGTCCTGGGAGGCATGACTGGCAGCGGTAAAACCGATATCTTACTATTCCTTAAGGAAACGGGAGCTCAGGTAATCGATATGGAATCCCTGGCTCATCACAAAGGATCTGCTTTCGGAGCGCTGGGAGAGGAAAAACAAAACAGTAATGAACAATTTGAGAATGATTTATTTACATCTCTTGCCGGATGCAATCCTGATAGGCCGGTCTGGGTCGAGGATGAAAGCCATAATATTGGCAAAAATCTGATCCCTGAAGGATTTTTCAGGCAGATCCTCACTTCACCGCTGATCTGCATCGAGACAGACTTTCAAAGCAGGATTAACAGGCTTGTGAGAGATTATGCTGAGTACTCTCCGGAATCGCTTGAACTCTGTATAAATAAAATATCAAGACGACTGGGAGGTCTTACAACAAAATCAGCACTTGAATATCTCGGGAAAAAAGATTTCCGGAAAGTAGCGGAACTTATGCTTGATTATTATGATAAAACATATTCATATTCACTGAAGAATAGAAATCCGCATAAAGTATTTACAGTGAAAATAAATTCAGCAGATTTGCGAACTTCTTCAGACATAATTCTAAAAATGGCAGCTTCTCTTAACTTAATAAAATAATGCGTTCCTGACCTTCCTGAATTGAACTAATCTGAATTTATTACTTTATACAGCTTATCAGACGGACGTACCATATGATTGAGTGGAAAACTGAAACTTTCACCTTTCTTTGCTTCTGTCACAATCCCGTCATCAGTATGTATTTCAGTGATAGTTGCCTCTACCACACCTGTCGTCGACCCGGTAATTAATATTTCATCACCAACTTGGATCTTATCGTTCTCCAAAAGGAATTCTGCAACTTTTATTCGTGTATAATAATTTATACCTTTACCAACGTATATTTTCCGGCGCGTTGCTCCTGATCCATAAAATGTACTTAACTCAGTAGTTTTCTTTCCGAGATAATATCCCTCCCAGTAACCCTTATTATATACAGTTGAAAGTTTTGCTTCCCATTTTTTAATTTTTTCTGCATTAAAGTTTCCTTTCAAATAAGCCTTTATAGCTTCAGCATAACAGGAGGTTACAGTCTTTACATATTCTGGTGACCGGGCCCGACCTTCGATTTTCAGTACGGATGCCCCGGATTCAATTATTTTATCAAGAAACGAAATTGTACACAGATCTTTTGGCGACAGGATAAAGTCATTATCAATTTCGAGCTCCTCCCCCGTTTCCTTATCCCTGATTACATATGACCTCCTGCAGGCCTGGAAACATTCTCCCCTGTTTGCAGAATGACCGTATTGATGCAGACTGATATAACACTTGCCGGATATGGCCATGCAGAGCGCACCATGAATAAACAATTCAATTTTAATCAGTTTTCCTGAAGGCCCTGTTATATTATTTTTCTGTATAGACCGGACGATTTCTTTAATCTGATCCAAAGTCAATTCTCTGGCAAGCACTACAACATCAGCGAAATTCCTGTAAAACTTTAATGATTCAAAGTTGCTGATATTCAATTGTGTGGAAAGGTGCGTCTCAATATTTTCATCTCCGGCCAGCATAATGACAGACTGATCCGATGCAATAATGCCGTCTATCATTGCTTTCCTGGCCTGTTTAATAATCTTTTTTATCGATGATATTTCATTATCATAAACAACCGTATTCAGTGCAAGATATGTTTTGACCCGGTGTTTTTTACAAACTGACACAATGCCGGGCATGTCCTTAGCTGTAAAATGAAAAGCTGACCTGGCCCGCATATTCAGTTTTTCCAGACCGAAATAAACAGAATCAGCCCCTCCCTGAATGGCAGCCATCAGTGATTCAAAGGACCCTGCCGGCGCCATTAATTCAATATCCTTTCGGGCAATTTTCATTTCAGCTATTTAATATTATCTGTTCAATGCAATTCTGATTGTTGTTCCTTTTTCAGGTTCTGACTGCTGAACAAATATTTTCCCGGAATGGTAATTCTCTATAATTCTTTTTGCAAGGGATAGCCCCAGGCCCCACCCTCTTTGTTTTGTGGTATAGCCTGGTTTAAAAATAGTTTTGTGCTTTGATTTTGGAATTCCCTTGCCTGAATCATGAATGTCAAGGAAGCAGAATTTAGTATATTCCTTAATGCTGATCTGAACCGTTCCGCTTCCTTCCATAGCATCAACAGAATTTTTGCAAATATTCTCCAGAACCCATTCAAACAAAGAGCTGCTCAGGGGAATTGTTAAAGACTCCTTTTCACATATCAACTGGTACTTTATCTGGCCAGGGGTTCTTGATTTCAGATACTCAATAGTATCCTGTATTATCTCAATAAGGTTTTCATTTTTAAGTACAGGTTTTGATCCTATTTTAGAAAACCTTTCTGTTATTTTTTCAAGGCGGTTGACATCTTTTTCGAGCTCAGAGATCATCTCCTGATCCGGATATTTCTCTCTTGCCAGTTCAGTCCATGCCATAAGTGCTGATGTTGGAGTGCCCAGCTGATGTGCTGTTTCCTTCGACAACCCTACCCACACCTGGTTCTGTTCTGCTTTTCTGGATTCGCTGAACGCAAAATAAGAAACAAGCACAAATAACAGAATTACAGCAAGTTGAAAATAAGGATAATATGCCAGCTGGGTCAGCAAAATTGAATTCCTGTAATATAATAATTGATAGTTCTTGTCTCCGAGATCAATTAGGATAGGTTCATTCTCAGATTTCATCTTTTTCAGTTGTTTACCCAGGTATTCGGGATTTTCAGATTTCAGAGAATCCAGATTTCTTGCAGAAATAATCCTGTCATTCTGATCAACCAGCATGACCGGTATGTTTTCATTGTTAGTAATTACTTCAAATAAAAAACCAACTTCCTGGTCATTAATTGTGACATCCGCCATTCTTCTCGTTGCTTCCGCCCATAGTTTTATTTTTTTCTGTTCTTCAGCTGCCAGCGATCCAACCAGCCTGTTAGTATACCACAACGATCCTATTCCAATCAAAATAGCAAAGATGAATAACAATAATTTCCATTGCTGTTTTCTGTAATAGATGTCCATGTTATTTCATGATTTAATTTCCATTATCGTCTATTTCTGTTGTATCCGGTTCTTCCTCATCCCACTCAATTATAAATTTTTCTGATTTTTCTTTTTCTCCCTGCCTGACAGAATCAACTTTTTCCTCATCTGTTTCTTCCCAGTTAATAAAGAAATCCCGTTTCTTTTCTTCCGCTGGCTTTGCCGGCAATGTATCCTTTCTGAAAAGTCCGAATTCTTCCTTTAAAATGGATTTCAATTCCACCTTTTCATCGGACAATTTGTGTTTAAGTGCACCAACGGCTTCTTTTCTATCGTAGTTAATATGATAATCGTCCGGAGTTCCATCAATCTTAAGATAAATTTTTGTTCTGCTCAGCCCATCATCAGTAATAATATGTTCTTCAAATTCAGCCTCTTTTCCCTTGGATTTATTTAATAATAAATCTGACAGCTCGACATTGACTTTATAATTGAACTGATTATCAAACCTATGCACACCTGAAGCGGAAATATTCAGGGCGGAAGAATAAATATCCATCTGGGGAATCATGACTTCACTGTTTCTAATAAAAACCTGATTCTCAAGTGTTGAGAATCTGATATGCTTAAGCTCCTCAACTTTAATGAATTTTGACAATCCCAGCATCGGTTCAAAATTAATCAGTTCGCCATTAATTATCTTAATATCCGTTTCTGCCAGAATACTTTCTTTATTAACTTTTAAATACGGATCAAAAATGGAATAATGATTTACCGTTCCGCTTAACTGACCTTTTAAGTGCTTATCCTGAATGTATGTCTGTCCGAAATTATTGAAACGATAAAAAAGATCCCGGATGTCAATTTGTTCCAGATCAGAATTAATTCTGACTGAATAATTCAAATCATCTTTTTGTTCAATAAATCCGTCACCCTTTATATTCCCACCCATAGAGGAAAACTCGCTGGTGAATAATAATGATCCCGGCTTATATATCATATCACCAGTCATATTTGTTGCGGAGAATTTGTTATAAGTGAATTTATCGAACCAGTATTTTCCCTTAAGATAGAACTTGTCAGGAAAAATGTATCTGTCAGATTCTTTACCGGCGACCTTCTTGTCCCCTTTGTAGAGAAAACTATCCACCACCAGGTTCCCGGAGTAAACATTCAAATCCATCCATAGCCTGGCATCCTCAGTTAGAAAGTATTCACGGAAATTATCAATTCTTCCTTTAATGTTTAATTCATTACCTGAAATAACCATTCTTATGTCATTTAATAATAGATAATTGGATAGATCGATATTGCCATATAAATGTTCCAGTGAAATGTTTTCATTTTTTAATTCGAGAGCAATATTATCCAGACCTACTATACCATCAAATTCCCAGTTCAAAATATCCTTCTTTGTAATTTTGAATAACCCCTCCTGGTTACCCCGGATTTTAGCATCTATTGAAACTGTTCCTGAATGCCATATGAATTTTTGGGATTTAATGAATGGTACCAGATCCCTGGAATTCAACTTTGCATTTAACTGATAATTGACCTGTGGATGAGAGAGATTCATTAAACTGAAATTCCCTGAACATTTCGAATCTCCATAATTTACAGACAAATCCTCAAAACTGAATATTGCAGATCCCGGAATGTTCCTTGAGCCATTTGAAAAATAGCCTTTCAAATTAATATCCTCAAATTTCTTCTGTGAGAAACTAGTGCTCATCCATCCGTCATTTATTGAGAATTCTGCTTTAATATCCGGGACGCTGGTATTACTGAAAGGACCTGTAATATCAGCAGTGAAAGCCAGCTTCCCTTTAACCTTTATCTCAGATCTGTATTTTGAGGGAATCAGAAAAGATAAACTCTTATAAAGGTTTTCGACATTTAAATCCCTGCCAGAAATTTCCAGATCCAGATTAAGGATTTCTTCATTTTTAATATTGCCATCAACATTAAATCCTAAATCCTCAATAAAAAGATTGCCTTTAATTATGTCGTAATTGTTTCCTGTAACATTAATCTTTGATTTGGCGGAAAAATCTTTATCAGTTAAATAGTCAATCTCATTTGATGCAATTTTTTTTATTTTCCCATCTAATATAAAATCAAGAATATATCTTTCTGAATTTAAATCCCCATTTAAGACCAGTTTACTGAATACTCCTTTGAATATGGTTTTTTTGGCCAGATTGGAGCTTAATAAATTTATATTTGAAACTTTAAATTGCCGAAGGTCAACTTTAAAATTAGACTTATTTTCAGTTTCAGTTTTCTTCCAGAAAATGTAATTATTATTTCCTTCCCGGTCGGTATAAATATTTATCCTGCCGTTGTTGACCTGAACTTCCCGAACGATATACTGATTTTTCAGCAGGGGAATAAGGCTTAGCTGAAGGTAAATTTCTTCGGCAAATAACAGGGTGTCGGTGTTAACATCTTTAAATTGTCCTTCGTCATAATCTGCTTTAACAGAACTTACATAAGCATTCCGGAATCTTATTGATGCATCCGGAAATTTTCTAAGCAGGGTAAAGTCTATTTTTTCAGCCTTTACCGGAGTTCTGATCTGTTTATTTAATTCATTTATGGCATAATTTGCAATCGCGTCTTCAAAATACCAGGAAAGTACTATTGCTGCTATTAATAGTGCCAGAAGAATTACTATGGAACCTGTAAAAATTTTAATAAAAACTTTCAACTTTTAACAATTAATAATTTCCCCAATATTATTGCATCAGGAATTGAATATCACTACCAGGTCTGACTTCCAACGGAGATTGTCCGTATTTGAAAATCCTTGCATTTTTTGTACCAATCAGCTGTATGTTTGAATCCTCTATCAAAAACATGGTTCCTTCCCTGAGGCCGGCAACATATATCCCTGTGTTCAGCCTTACAAATTCTTCAATTCTCATTTCCCTTGTCTCCCCCGCGTGCCCTGCCGGATGGATGTCAAGATAATGCGGATTTATCTGAAAAGGCACCAGATTAAAGCCATTGAATGAACCAGGTTGAATTACAGGCATGTCATTAGTGGTACAAATGGAAGGACATGCTACGTTTGCACCTGCACTCCAGCCTATAAAAGGGATTCCGCTCATGACTTTTTTACGAACCGGTTCAATCAGATTATTACTCTGTATTAACTGAAGCAGCCTGAAAGTATTGCCTCCGCCGACGATAATTGTTTCTGCAGCCTCCACCGCTTCCACCGGATCTGAATAATAATGAATCGACCTGACATCATGCCCGATTTCATTAAAACTTGCTTTTACTTTAGTTTCATACTCTTCCCAGGATATTGTAATTCCTGCATAAGGGATAAATAATGCCTGAACAGGATTTTCGCCCAGAAAACTTTTAATTTGTCCTTTTGCATGCTGAAGGTAACCTTCTCCTGCATTTGTGGAATTGCTGATCAATAATAACCTCATCTGATTTGATAATTAATTTGCCAAAATTAACAAATCATCCAAATAAAAAAGAGGCTGCCTGTGAGACACCTCTTTTATTAATTAAACACCAGCTATGTTAACTTCTACCGGAATGAACACAGGATCAATCCCACATTTATCGGATGGATCTCAGGATCGCTATTTTTAGTAAATAATGGCATCATTCCATAATTAGCATATAATTTAACGAAATTATAGCCTGCTCTTACTGTGAGAGCATATCTTAATGGTGACAAATTGAAGTCATCCCTGACTTTATCTTTTACTTTTTCATTTTCATAATAATATTTAGTTTTTGTACCCGACCACAGTTTAAGGCCTCCAATCACACCAAAGGATATAAAGCCTTTCTTATCATGTCCAAATTGAAATTCAAGCAATAATGGCAAAGTCAGATAAGTTGTGTTTAGTTTCGATTTTATATATGTTATGCCAGGCGGGGGATCAATAGGCCCGATATTACCAGCAGAATCCTTTCCAATGCTGATGTTTCTGTCGAAATTATAATTGTTCCACTCGAATCCAAGCCCTGTAAGCCATCCAATACCTGATGACATCGGGAGACTGTATTGCATGAAGTTTATGTTGGCATTCCATGATTTTCCTGTATTCAGATCCAAATAGTAGTTCTCGGGTTTAGTCCAAGCAAAACTGAAATCCGGATTCAAAAAATCATTAAGCCCTAATTCCAATCCAGCCCAATGGCCTTTGAATTCTTTTTCCTTTTTAGACCAACCATGCTTTTCAAAATCATCCATTTTGATGATTTCGATATTTGTACCGCTATCCGTTTCCGATATACTTATGGCCTTATTTCCAATTTTGATCTTTACTGTATCTTCATCTTCATCGACATTTACGACCACATCGTCCTCAAGAACCCGTACACTGGTCTTTTCATCATCCTCAGCGACTGTCACGATGTTTTTCTTTCCAATTTTTACAGCTGACGTATCCGGTTCCTGTGAAGAGACAATCTGATAGGCCATTACTGCAACCAATAATAATAAAGCAATTCTTTTCATAGTTAATAAATTTTGCAAATTGATTTGTTTTGATAATAGGACGGAGACGCCGGCAGGAAAGTTACTGGGATTGTTTATTTTTAATTGGAATTGAGAATCCAAGCAGAGGTGTTTCTAAAGAAATCCGCTTTATTGATCCGTTTTCGTTCATCTCCCTGTCCAGGTCATACCCCCCATTCGTTATACTGTTTAGTGCTTCCAGACCGCCTGAAGCCAGAGCCCAGAAGGTCATTTTGGTTAGCTTATCTGATTCATCCTCCGGGAAAAGATTTCTTAATATCTGATTACTGGCAAATTCGCCCAGTGTCTGGTAATCATCAAAGATCATTGATGGCTCAGACCCGGACTGTTTCAGGATTTTATAATTGACTGAACCTCTGTTTTCAACTTTAGCAAGCATTAATGATACCGGTTCAATTAAAATATTTTCCCTTCCGGAAATGGTGCTTTCAGAATTATCAACTGAATTATTTTCATCCTGGTTATGACTTTTATCCTGATTATAATTATTAGCTTGTCTATAACTATCAGTCGGTTCAAAATCCTGGATGAGGTCAGTTTGCTTTTCTTCTGCCAAAACATTGGAGGATTCTGCTTCAGAAGATTGATTATCTCCTGAATTAATATCAGTTTCTGTTGCATTATTAAATCCGGTGCCTGTATCTTTCGTGATGACATCACTATTCATTCTTTCATTAGATGTGATGAAAATTATCAGGAAAATCGCAATTGAAGCTGCTGCCGAAATGACCGAATATAACCTGATCCGCTTTTGAAGGATTGTAAGTTTTTTTAACCGTGATTTTTGAGCGAAAATAACGTTCGTATCAGCTTTCAGGTAAACCTTTCTGAATAAATCGAATTCATGTGATTTACCAGGATTTTCTGACAGCCACGATTCAAATTTTTGCTTTTCGGTTGGTTCAAGGTCCCCTTCAATATATGCAATGCAGGAATTGTTAAAATCATTATCGAATTCTGTTGTATTTGCAGTTTTTTTCAGACTATTCTTGTCACTGAACTGTATATTTGCTGGCTGGAGCTGAATACTGCTAATTTCTTCAACCTCTGCATAAATATCAGGATTTTCTTTCAGGAATTTAAGAAACAAAATCCGGTCTGTATCCGTTAGTTTTCCTTCCAGATAATCCAGGACGAATGCTTCATAATTTTCCCTGTTAAATTTCATCTTCATTACAAAATATATTCAAGCTTCCCTATATAGTTTTTCAGAAAAACTCTTCCGCGATATATATACACCTTTACCTGCGATTCATTAAGCCCCGTTATTTCGCATATTTCCTGATAAGAATATCCTTCATAATCCCTCAACATTATAACGGAACGTTGTATTTCAGATAGCCGGTCAAGGGCCTCATGCAGGATCTCCTGTAAATCGCTGTATTGCTTTGAATGGATTAAATGATCAGTCGATTTTTCACCAAGATATTCAAACCTCCGGTCCTTTCTTATATAATCAATCATTGTGTGATATGCGGTAGTAAATAAATATGATTTTACTTTTTCAAAAGTAACCTGGCTTATTTTTCTCCATAATTTCTCATAAGAATCCTGTACAATATCCCTGGCCGTATCTCTATCCTTAATATTTTTAAGAATAAACCGGTATATTCCATCCGAATAATTGTCAACACTTATGTTGTATTCCTCGACTGTCATTCCCTGGTGCAAATCATGTATATGACGAAGATAATATTTAAAAGTTACAGAATGTAAATGTACTTACATATCAAAGGCTTCACCGGAACTTTTAACATCTTATTATAACTTCTTTCCTTTCGATACCTTCTATTTTTTCTATATTTGAAACTCGATTTTTTCTCTATCTGATAACTATTCCTAATGAGCAAGTTAGGTATAATTCAATTTTTACTGATTTTTATTACCAGTACAGGAATATCAGCCATTGATCCGCCGGTATTTGATTATATCAGAAATAATGATATTCAGGCAATCTCTGAATTCATCAGTAATAATGATATAAACGGAATATATGGTTCTGATAGCACAACTTTACTTATCTATTCTGTTCAATCAGGATCAAATAAAGTTGTTGATTTTTTATTATTGAAAGGAGCTGATCCGGATAAATTAGCAAATGGAAAAAGCCCCCTGATGCATGCTATCGAAGAGGGATCAAGAAATAAAATCAATACTTTACTGGATTACAATGCTAACATCAATGATCGCGATAATGAAGGAAGCCATTCTCTTATTTACGCTGCAATCCATGGAGATGTTGGTATTATCAAAATACTTCTCAGACAAGGGGCTAATCTGAATCTTAAAAACTATGCTTACCTGGACGCATATGATTTTGCGATAAAATCAAATAATGCTGAAGCGGCTAAATACCTTAAGTTCAGATATGAAAAAAACCTGCCTGAAATTGTCGATGGCCCTTATGTGGCATGGAATGCCAATAACAATATAAAAGCATTCTACCTCCATCATGATTCAGTACAAAACTTCAGCAAAAAGATTGTCAGATCATTTAAAACTAATTCCGAAACTTTTTTAATGGATGGCTTTTTCAGGGATACTAACCAGTATTTACTGGTAAAAGAAACGCAATTCAAGCCATCAGAATATAATAATGTTAACAGGATATTAATTATCGGGGATATACACGGAGGATATGACAGTCTCACTAAGTTATTGATAAATAATAATGTTATTGATTCTGATCTGAACTGGAACTGGGATGAGGGACAAGTGGTTTTTCTCGGAGATATTTTTGACAGGGGTGATAAGGTAACAGAAACTTTGTGGCTTATCTATAAGCTTGATCATCAGGCAAAGATGCATGGAGGTACCGTTCATCTCATATTTGGCAACCATGAAATTCTTGTTCTGCTGAAAAACCAGGACTATATCACTGATAAGTATTATTACCTGTGTAAGAAGTTAAATCTTTCATACGGCTCCCTGTACAAAGAAGAAACTTTGCTTGGCAAATGGCTTAGGGCACAGAATACTGTGATTAAGATTAATGATAAATTATTTGTCCATGCAGGTATTTCTCCTGAGATAGTTGAATCTGGCCTTAGCCTGGATGAGATTAATGAAATGGTAAGGTTTTATATTAATCATCCTGAAAGGAACAGAAAATATGGTGTATCAACAAAAGACCTGATTATGGGTGAAAGGGGCCCATTCTGGTACAGGGGTTACGTTGAGGATAACTTTAAATATAAACATATCAATAATACTGAACTGGATAAGATACTGGACTATTACAATGTATCTCAGATATTTGCAGGACATACTAATGTTGAAAATATTTCAGGGTTTTTTGATAATAAAGTCTTTATTTTGGATGTTCCGTATTACACCTTTACAACTTCAATGAAAGTTCTTTTATTTGAAAATAATACTCTTTTCCTGCTTAATTCAGCCGGAACAAAAATAAAATTCGAATGAAAAAGCAGCCCACTGTTAATGAATTACTTGCCAGATTGCAGGAACTGGAGGAACAGATTTCCATACTTCAGCATACAGGTGATTCACAGGGATATTTGCAGGCTTTGTTCCGTAAACTGAAAAAGAATTTGCTTCCTCCCGAAGCCATGCTTCAGCTGGTGCTTGACCACATTCCGCAAAGGATTTTCTGGAAGGATACTAATTTTAAATATATCGGGTGCAATAAACCATTTGCACTGGATGCCGGTTTAAAGGAACCTTCAGAAATTATCGGAATGGATGACTTTGAACTTTCGTGGGAAAAAACTGCCAAGCTTTACCGTGCCGACGACACGTATGTAATGCAATCCAAAAAGGCTAAATTAAAATACCAGGAACCTCAGGATAAGCCGGACGGCAGTATGATGTGGCTGGAAACCAACAAATTACCCTTATTTGACAAAAATGGAAATGTAATCGGGCTTCTTGGAACTTATGAAGATATTACAGATCGCATGCTATCTGATCAAAAAATCAGGAGGCAATCAGAAGAAATTCAACTAAAGAATCGCGAACTAAGAAAACACATCTCAGAACTTAAAAAAGCCACCTCCTTAATTATCCAGAGTCAGAAGAAACTCAATAAAGCCCAGGAAATTTCTAACTCCGGGAGCTGGTCATGGGATTTTGAAACAAATATGATTGAATTTTCTGAAAATGGTCGTCGATTGCTTGGCCTGAATAAAAGTTATTTCAGACTTGAACTTGATAAACTCAGATCATTCATCCATCCGGAAGACCTGAAAGAATTCATTTCCAGGATAAGAAAATCACTGAACGATGATGTTCCATTTGAGTATGAATTCCGTATTATAAAACCTGATAAAAGTGAATGGTATGCCAATGTAATTGGCAGTCTGCTCAGAGATATGAAGGGTCAGCCCAGAACATTTGAAGGTCAGTTCAGTGATATTACTCTGAGAAAGCAATTTGAAATGGAACTTATTAAAGCAAAAGAAAGAGCTGAAGAATCTGACCGGCTAAAATCTGCATTTTTAGCAAACATGTCTCATGAGATAAGGACTCCGATGAATGCAATTATCGGATTTACACAGCTCCTTGCAGATCCAAATATTTCAGGAAATAAAAAAGAAGAATTCATTAAAATCATAACTCATAATGGACAAACACTTATACGATTAATTGATGATATTATTGATATTGCAAGAATTGAGGCCGGCCATCTGAAAATTAATAATACTGAATGTCATCTGAATGTATTGTTGCCTGAGCTTCAGAAACAATACCTTGAGATTGTTCAAACTATAGGCAAGAAAAATATTGATATTATCCTGGATATCCCATCGGAAAAAATTATCTGTTACACTGATGCATTCAGGCTTCGGCAGATCCTTTCAAATCTTATCGACAATGCCATTAAATTTACCAATGAAGGTTATATCGAACTTGGATTGAGAAGGACAGAGAATAATAAACTGCTGTTTTTTGTAAGGGATACCGGGATCGGCATTCCTCCGGATAAAATTGATTTAGTTTTTAACAGATTCATGCAGGTTGAAGAAGCTGATACAAGATCATACGGTGGAACCGGTCTTGGATTAACGATATCACAAAATCTTGTCCGGATGCTGAATGGCGAAATAAAGGTCGATTCAAAGCAAGGAGTAGGGTCAACTTTTTATTTTGAACTTCCCCTGCCAATTCGTGAAATTAATCATTCTGAATTACTTCAGAATGAAAAATTTCTTGATTACGATAATATATGGAAAGACAAGATATTCCTTGTAGCCGAAGACGATAAATACAATTTCAGGATTATTGAAGAATTGCTTAGAAGTACGGGAGTTATAATTGCGCATGCCTGGACCGGCAAAGAGGTACTGGAGAAAATCATGTCGGATGTTAAATTTGATCTTATACTTATGGATATCAGGATGCCTGTTATGAATGGACTGATTGCGGCTCAGGAAATCAGGAAATCAAATACCACTATCATTATTATCGCTCAGACTGCTTATGCAAATGAAGAGGATAAACACCTGTGTATTGCTGCAGGATGTAATGATTATGTCTCGAAACCTATTGATAAGGACCAGCTTCTGAATACTATTCAGAAATATTTATGAGAGCAGTTATTCAAAGAGTTACAGAAGCCTCTGTTATCATAAACAATAACAGGACAGAGAAGATTGGAAAAGGACTTCTCGTATTTATTGGAATAGAAGAGAATGACGGAGATGAAGATATTGTCTGGCTCAGCGGCAAGATTGCAAGATTAAGAATATTTGATGATAATTCGGGAATAATGAATCTTTCCTTACAGGAAACAGGTGGCCAGATTCTGGTTATAAGTCAGTTCACTCTTCATGCAAGTACCAGGAAAGGGAACAGACCTTCATATATCCATGCCGCAAAACCTGAAATTGCTATCCCGGTTTATGATAAATTCATTAAGCAATTATCTCTTGATCTCAGCGATAAAATCCATACCGGAGAATTCGGGGCATATATGCAGGTTCATCTTGTAAATGACGGACCTGTGACAATAATTATTGACACAAAAAATAAAGAATAGTCAGTTCTATCTCTGAACTGGATTTTGTTACTTATTCCGGACAGGTTCTGAACCAGACTGCCATTTCACTCTTCCCTCTGTGTGCCCAGGCATAATAAGGTATGGCAATAAAATCCTTTTCATCATAACTGCCTTCTTGATCCGAGGCCAGATAACCTTTCCCTTTTATTACAGTAATGCCTCTCAGATCCGGTATATTTTCAATTGACCATTTTGAATTACCAGAAACGCAGAAGTTTAAAATATTCCCGTCATTGTCAATACTTTCAGCACAATATACCAGGGGGCCCCTTTCAAGAGCTGTTTTTCCAGAGTCTGCTTTTACATGCTCATTAGCCATAACCTGCCGAACAGGCATTTCTATCGATAAATCAATTTTATCACCTTTTTTCCATTTTCTATTCAATATTATGTAGTCTGAAAAATTTTCTGCAGGAATAATTTCATCATTAACTTTCAGAATAATCTGATTCTTTTTCATCTCTGTATAGGTGTACAGATCCCCCGGAACAGGTTTATTTCTTGCCCAGCCAGGTATCCGTATTTTCAAAACAAACGAAAGTGTTTTGTCCGGATCGACTGTTATTTTGATATCACCATTCCATGGATATTGCGTTTCCTGCCTGATTTTAAGCTCTTTCCCTTTTATATTAATTAGTGCTTCACTACCAACAAAAAGGCTTAAAAATAATGTGTCCTCCCTGCAGGAATATATATAACCCGGGACAGAGGGGATAAAACGGGTAATATTAGACGGACAGCAGGAGCATGGGAACCATGGATTCCGATTAGTGCCGGCGGATTCCAGGACATTGGGATAGAAAAAACTATTCCCTTCCAGTGATACGCCGGAAATGGAACCATTGTACAATACCCTTTCAAGCACATCCATATATTTGCTTTCACCTGTCAGGAGGAACATACGGTGATTCCAGAATATTTGTGCTATAGCAGCACAGGTCTCAGCGTATGCATCTGCGTTCGGAAGTTCATAATTATTTCCAAAAGCTTCACCTGTTCCACTTGCACCAACACCTCCGGTCAGATAAATTTTATTGTCCACCACATTATTCCATATTTGATCAAGCGCCCGTTTATATTCACGCTTATCATATAATGCGGAAACATCGGCCATTGCTGAATACAAATACCCTGCCCTGACAGCATGTCCTACTGCTTCGCGCTGTTCTGTAACAGGAAGATGGTTTTGCCAGTAAGCTCCTGTCTCCCAAAGATCTTTACCATCCGGATTGTATTTTTTGCTTCCTCTCCTGTCGATAAATAATTTTGCCATTTCAAGATATTTTGAATCCCCTGTTACCCTGTAAAGCTTGACAAGCCCGATCTCAATTTCTTCGTGTCCCGGTACTGAATCTCGTTTCCCCGGCCCAAAAATTTCCCAAACCAGATCAGCACTTTTTAATGCAACATCAAGCAACTGCCTCTTATCTGTTGCCTGATAGTAAGCTACGGCCGCTTCATACAGATGCCCCATATTATAAAGTTCATGTCCCCCGGAAATATCTGACCAGCGTTCTTTACTTCCCGACCAGCTTGTAGGAGGAGATAACGGATCTATCTGCCGCCAGGTCATTAAATAGCCATCCGGTTCCTGAGTCTTCTCAATTATGCTGATAATACTGTCGCAATATGTTTCAAGTTTTTCATCCGGATAAGTATGGAGTGAATATGCAGCTCCTTCAAGGATTTTATAAACATCTGAATCATCAAAAGGAAAAACTGAACAGAATTTTCCAGGTTTGATACCGGCAGCATAAATAAAATTATTTATCCTGCCTGTTTCCTCACACATACCAAAACTATAAGGAATAGTAATTTCCCTGTTTGTTATTATCCTTGGAAGCCAGAAGTTGTCATTTACCTGTACATCAGTAAAAGGAACCGGCCGTACCGGATAATCTGGCAGATCATTTTTCTGACACGATGCAACAATAATTAATGCCATGAGCCATAAAACCGTTTTTCTCATTTTATCTGGTTTTTAAATAGTCCTTTGATTTTTTTCGCTATTAAATTAAAAATTTCCATCGTTCTTAATCCGTTTTGATGTCTATATTTGCAGATTAAACCGAATTTTATTTAACACTTATTCGTGTATCTATCATATAAAACCGGCTTGCCTGAAATTGAAATACAGGATACTATTGCTTTGAAAGCCGATACTATTCATGTCCCAATCCCTGACACAATTGGCCCGGCTGCGAATACTGATTCGTTATTAATCAGCCCTGATACTTCTCAAATTCAAAGCCCGACAGTGATTTCCGGTATGGACAGCACATTCCGGGGACCTGCAACTCCATATGATGCAAGCACTTCTGAACCCTTAATAAACGTTCAGCTTTCCGGTGAAGATATTCCTTATTATATACCTGAAAAAACTTATCTGTTTCAGCTGAATCCATCCCTGAAGAACTTGAGTAATCAATATTTTTCTATAAAAGACACATCAGAATTAATCTTTAAGGAAGAATCACAACCTTCCGGATCATTGATCAGGGACAAATTCGTTCAACAGCCTGACCGGAATGAAATCCCCAAACAGGATATAAATCCCGACTGGCTTATTGCTGTTATTATCGGATCTTTAGTAATTCTTGCATGGCTTAAATTGTTTTATAATAAGTTTTTCGACCAGGTTATTATATCAATGTGGAATTATCAGCTGGGATCAAAGTTCTTGCGCGATCAGGGTATATTTTCCAGAAGAGTCGGATTGATTCTTAACATTAATTCAGTATTAATCGGAGGATTATTTATTTATCTTGTTCTTGCTCATTTCAATATAAATCCGCTGTCATTAAAACCACTGCCTGCTTACATCCTTTACTCGACAATACTTGTCATCTTATTGTTGTTCAGATATATACTTACTGTCTTAACAGGTTATATTTTTGACAGACAGACTTATTTCAGAGAATATTTGTATCATATTTTAAATATATACAAGAACCTTGGTATATTATTTATCCCGTTTGTTTTCTGTATTGCGTACATCCAGGAAAACTTGCGTATATATTTCATAATCTTTGCATTAGTCTTGATTGCTCTTGCATACCTTTACAGGTTTATCAAGGGTTTTCAACTAATAATTAAAAAAGATGTTTTAATATTTTATTTGATTTTGTACCTTTGTACCCTTGAAATTATACCTGTTCTTTTTTATTACAAGTTTTTTTCTGGTTGGATATAAAGAGGTCGTACCTTAAAGGAGCTTAAATGAGGATAAAGAAAATACTTGTTTCGCAGCCCAGACCTGAAAACGGAAAATCCCCATATTTTGAATTAGCCGAAAAAAATAATATACATATTGATTTCAGGCCGTTCACACAAATTGAGGGAATTCCTGCAAAAGAATTCAGGCAAAACAGAATTGATATCCTTAATCATTCTGCCATTATTTTCAACAGTAAGACTGCAATAGATCATTTTTTCAGGATCTGTGAAGAAATGAGAATTACTGTACCCGATTCCATGAAATACTTTTGTATTTCTGAATCAACAGCTTTTTACCTGCAGAAATATATCGTGTACAGAAAAAGAAAAATCTTTTACGGAAACGGAAAAATTGATGATTTAATGGATCTTATTGCCAAGTACAGTGATAGTGCTTTCCTTGTTCCCCTGTCAGACAGACATGCAGATGACCTGCCCAAAGCTCTTGATAAATCCAGGGTAAAATACAATATTGCAATACTGTATAAAACAGTCTGTTGTGATTTATCTGATTTTTCAACTCTTGATTATGATATTCTTGTTTTTTTCAGTCCTTCAGGTATAAAATCATTGTTACAAAACTATCCTGATTTTAAACAGAATAATACCAAAATTGCTTCATTTGGAGAATCAACTGCAAAAGCCGTACGAGAAGCAGGACTGAATCTTGATATAGAAGCTCCAAGACCCGAAGCTCCATCTATGAGCATGGCTCTGGATTTTTTTATCAGGGATTTTAATAAGAATAATAAATAAGTGTTTATCCCATCCTGATTTTATTCCATCCAATTATTATAAGGTGGGCCAAAATACATTGAAAAGGTCAGAGAAACTAAAAAGTTCCAGGATCATTGGTGAATTATTCGATTCCGGCACTTCAATCACTGTACTGCCATTAAAATTATTCTGGAAATCCTATAATAATCCTGTTTCACCGGTCCGGATGACAGTGGCAGTTCCCGGTAAAAATTTTAAAAGGGCTGTTGACAGAAATCTAATAAAAAGAAGAATCCGGGAAGCTTACAGAATTAATAAACATAATTTGAATGAATTACTGTCTGACAAAAAATTAAGTCTTAATTTTGTCTTCCTGTATCTGCCAAAAAATATATGTACATATCAACAAATATCAGAAGCAGTTATAAGAATATTAAATAAAATTTCAGAGCATTTAAAAGCCACCTCACCTGATGTAAAAGATTGACCGGACTGTAAATGAATAAAATTCTCAGCATTATTATTTTATATATTTCAGGGATCTCCTGTCTTGAAGCTCAGACATTGACGGATACTATGTATTTTAATAATTCCTGGGAACAAACTTCAAAAGAAGAAGCCCGGTATTATCGCATAATTAACATGGATCTGGCCGGTGATTTTTTGCTTCACATAACTGATTATTATCTGTCTGGCCAGGTTCAGATGACTGGAAGTTACAGATCTATCCAACCGGATGACAGGGAAGGTCTATTCACATGGTATTATCCTGGTGGACAGAAACAACAGGAGTGCGTATACAGAAATAATCTGTTGCATGGCTCATTCCAGGAGTGGTTCGAAGATGGTCAGCTAAAAACAAAACAGAGTTTTTCCGAGGGGATCAATGATGGTCCTTTGAAAACATGGAATGAGGATGGGACATTGCAGCTTGATGTTCAATACAGCAAAGGTGAAAAGCATGGATTTTTTATATCCTATTATCAAAATGGTCAGTTGGCCAGAAAAGAATTATACGAACAGGGCCAATTTATAGAAGGTCAATGCTTTACGATTGACGGCAATCCCACTGAGTTTTTCCCATATGTTGTACTGCCTGCTTATAACGGTGGGCCTACTGCACTTAAGAAATTCATTGATAAAGAACTGATCTATCCAAAAAAAGCTGAAAAAGAGAGCAGGGAAGCTACTATCCTTATCCTTTTTACAGTTGATGAAAAAGGCCATTTAATGAACCCCAGGATAATTCATGGGGATGCTCCATATTTTAATGAAGAAGCTCTTCGTATCGTAAATTCATTCCCCGACTGGATCCCGGGTAAAATTGACGGAATTCCTGCTACTCTTGAGGCAACTGTTCAAATCGATTTCAGGCCCGAATAATTCCTGCCATTTTTATAACTTTGAGTTAATTCTAAACCACTAATCTTCCTAATATGTTACGATCATATTCTTATGCCCGTTTTTTTTTATTCTTTTTACTAATCTCAACTCTGATTTGTTGTAAAAAGAAGCCTGAGCCAATCCAGGAAATCAATCCTGAGTTCACATCCTACATTTCAGCATTTACATCTGGGTACATCTCCAATGAATCTGTAATCCGAATAAAACTTGCAGAAGATTTCCAGGGAGAAATTGATTTGAATCAAGTTATTGATGACAGGCTGTTTAAATTCCAGCCTGCCTTGAAAGGTTCTGCATATTGGGTGGATCAGCGAACCATTGAATTCAGGCCAGAGGAACCGCTGAAATCCGAAACATCCTACCTTGTGTCTTTCGATCTGTCTAGAGTTACAGATGTGCCCACTCATTTAAAAACCTTTGAATTTCAGGTTCAGACTATTAAACAAAGCTTCCTGGTTGAAACTGAGGGTTTAAAAACCTATTCATCCCAGGATATGCGATGGTTAAAGCTTACAGGAAGGATTCTGACTGCCGATGTAATTGAAAATGAAGATATTGAAGGAGTTTTAACTGTAAATCAAAATAATAAATCCCTTAAGATATCCTGGGATCATGATATCAGCGGGAAAATCCATCATTTCATAGCAGACAGTATTGAACGCGGGGAAAATGAACAAGAAGTTGATGTCATCTGGAATGGCAACAAGATAAAAATTGATACTTCAGGAAAAGATCAGATAGCAATTCCGGCACTGGGCGATTTCAAAATAATGGATATTTCAGTGGTTCAGCAACCCGAACAGTATATTGTTATCAGTTTTTCAGATCCAATCCAGGCAAAACAGTTTCTGCAGGGTTTGATTTCCATTGAAAATGGGACTGATCTTCAGTGTATCATAGAAGGAAATGAAATAAAAGCTTATCCATCGGCCAGGCAAACAGGAATACTTAAAGTTTATATTGAACCGGGTATTAAAAATATCCGGGGTTATAAATTAGCATCCCGGACAGAATATGAATTGAGCTTTGAAGAAGTAAAACCTGCCATCCGGTTGCTGGGAAACGGCGTTATCCTTCCCCATTCCGATGGGCTTATTTTTCCGTTTGAGGCTGTTAATCTTAAAGCAGTGGAGGTCAAAATTATAAGGATCTACGAGAATAACATTGGACAATTTTTACAGGTAAATTACCTTGACGGCGATTACCAGCTTAAACAGGTTGGACGATTAATCCTGAAGAAAACGGTTGATCTCATATCTGACAAGCCTGTTGATTATGGCAAATGGAATACCTTTTCGATTGATCTTGCTGATCTTATTGAAAGCGAACCCGGAGCGATATATCATATTGAGCTGGGATTCAGTCAAAAGCATTCCCTCTTCCCCTGCGGCGAAGATAGCTCCGATGAACAGGAACTGGCAGGGCAGATAGAGGACCAGGACAGATCATTCGAGGAAGAACTTACTTACTGGGATTCTTTTGATTCATACTATGAAGGTGATTATGGATATTACTGGGATTATGACTGGAATGAAAGGGAAGATCCTTGTTCAAACTCCTACTATGGAGGTCACAGAAGTGTTTCCAGAAATATTCTTGCTTCTGATCTCGGCATTATAGCAAAGGTTGGTTCGGAGAGATCGATGACATTCGCAGTAATGGATCTGCTTACCACTCTTGCAGTACCAAACGTTACAATCGAGATATATAATTATCAGCAGCAGCTTATCGGTACAGCTCAGACCGGCTCTGATGGTCTTACTGAAATCAAGCTTGACAGCCAGCCTTTTTATCTGGTTGCAAAAAACGGCCTTCAGCGTGGTTATTTGAAACTTGATGATGGTTCCTC
>Ga0105095_10000175_pt1 | contig 28243 bp, 18 predicted proteins | sample PPLLak2March2015_2_FD_79180 | JGI IMG/M metagenome (GOLD analysis project Ga0105095, IMG submission 79180) | Freshwater sediment microbial communities from Prairie Pothole Lake near Jamestown, North Dakota, USA - PPLs Lake P8 Core (3) Depth... | ecosystem: Environmental > Aquatic > Freshwater >...
CACGCCGGTCGAGGGCTTCTGGGTCGTCGGCGGATTCTCGGGCCACGGTTTCATGCACGGCCCGATCTCCGGAAAGCTGATGGCGGAGTTCATCCTCGACGGGGCCGCCTCGTCGGTCGACGTCTCGACACTTGACCTGGCTCGCTTCACCGAGGGCCGATTGATTCATGAGTACAACGTCGTCTAGCCCCGTCGTTGAGGTGCTAGCTATCGGCTCGGAGCTGCTCCAGGGCGAGATCGCCGACACCAACACGCCGCAGATCGCCCGGCGCCTGCGCTCGATCGGGCTGGAGCTCTCACGCGTCACGTTGGTGGGCGACGTCCTGCCCGACATTGTCGGCGCGGTGCGCGACGGCCTGGCGCGCAGCCAGATTCTGATCACCACCGGCGGGCTCGGCCCGACGGTCGACGATCCCACGCGCGAGGCCGTGGCGGCTGCGCTGGGGGTCGAGACCGAGTTCCGACCTGAGCTGTGGAGCCAGATCGAGGAGCGGTTCACGCGTTACGGCCGCACACCGACGGAGAACAATCGGCGGCAGGCGCTCCTGCCGGCCGGCGCGCTGCCTCTGGAGAACCCGGTCGGCACGGCGCCGGCGTTCATCGTCGAGCTCGGCGAGCGGGCGATCATCTCGCTCCCGGGCGTCCCGGCCGAGATGGTCACCCTGCTTGAAGAGCGCGTCCTGCCCTACTTGCGCACCCGCTATGGCCTGGAGAGCGTGGTCTGCGTGCGCGTGATCCGCACGGCCGGCCTGGGAGAATCGGCCATCGACGAGCGCATTCAGGACCTGGAGCGGACCCCCAATCCCACCGTCGGGCTCTCCGCCCACCCGGGCCGAGTCGACGTCCGCGTCGTGGCGCGCGCCTCGGACGCCCGGGCCTGCACAGCGATCCTGGACTCGGCTGAAGCGATCCTGCGCGCCAGGCTCGGATCGGCCGTCTATGGATTGGATGACGTCTCGCTGGAATCGATCGTGGCCATCGGCCTGGAGAAGCGCGGCTGGTCTCTCATCGGCGTTGAGGCCGGCACTGGCGGTGCGCTGGCGGCGGCGCTGTCCGGCTATGCGCCCGCATCCCTCGAGCGGCGCAACGCCCCGCTCTCGCCGGAGGAAATGGAATCAGTCGTGGCGCGTGCGCCGGCCGCGGGCATCGCCCTTTCCCTGAGGCAGGAAGGCTCGCGCTTCCGCCTCGACCTGCTGACCGCGACTCCCGAGGGTCCCGATCGAGGCCAGCATTTCTACGGCGGTTCCCCGGAGAACGCGCCTTTCTGGGCCGTCAGCCTGGCGCTGGATGCGCTGCGACGGCATCTGGCTTGACAACCCCTGTGCGGCTCCTTATAATCGCTCCGCTCGCGGGTGTAGCCAAGTGGTAAGGCAGTAGCTTCCCAAGCTACCATTCGTGGGTTCGAATCCCATCACCCGCTCCTCGCTCTCAGCCGTCGAAGACGCCCTGCACCGCAGGGCGTCTTGCCTTGCCTCGCATTGCATCCGCGCGCTTCCATGCGATAATGCACGCGAAAGGAGTGCTCGATGGCCTCCGATTCCGCCCACACCGCGCCTCACGCGCCGCTTGACCCGCCTGCCCGCCTGCTCCTCGGCCCCGGCCCCAGCAGCGTCCATCCTCGCATCCTGTCTGCCATGGCAGCTCCGCTGGTCGGCCATCTGGATCCGTACTATATGCAGGTCATGGCCGAGACCCAGGCCATGCTGCGCCCGATCTTCGCTACAGCCAATGCACTGACCCTGACGGTCCCCGGCACGGGCACGGCGGCTATGGAGGCCGCCATCGCCAACGTCCTAGAGCCGCGCGACAACATCCTGGTCTGCGCCAAAGGCTTCTTTGGCCAGCGCATGGCCGACGTCGCCCGCCGGCACATGATCAGCGTCCAGGTGCTCGAGCGGCCCTGGGGCCAGGTCTTCACCGCCGACGAGATCGCCGCGGCGCTGGCGCGCACCCCGGTCAAGGTCGTCGCCATCGTTCACGCCGAGACATCGACCGGCGTGCTTCAGCCGTTGGAGGATATCGCCCGCGTCGTTCATGACAGCGGCGCACTGCTCCTCGTCGACGCCGTCACCTCACTCGGAGGGCTTCCGGTAGACGTCGACCGGATCGGAATCGACGTGTGCTACAGCTGCTCGCAGAAATGCCTCGGCAGCCCGCCTGGCCTGGGCCCGATCAGCCTCAGCCCGCGCGCCGTGGATTCGCTCCGCCGCCGACAGACGCCCGTGTCGCCCTTCTACCTCGACCTCGGCCTCCTGGCCGGCTATTGGGGACCAGAGCACGCCTACCACCATACCGCACCCATCTCCTCGGCCTTCGCGTTTCACGAGGCTTTGCGCCTGGTCCACGAAGAGGGCCTCGCCGAGCGCTACTCCCGGCACGTGCGCGTGGCCCAGTTGTTGTGTGACGGGCTCACGGCCATGGGCCTCGAGCTGTTCGTGTCGCCTGAGGTCCGGCTGCCGACTCTGACCACGGTGCGCGTGCCTCCGGGTGTGGACGAGCCGATGCTCCGGCGGCGGCTTCTGGAGGAGTACAACATCGAGATCGGCGCCGGGTTCGGTGAACTGAAGGGCAAGATCTGGCGCATCGGGCTGATGGGTCACTCGTGCCGAACGGAGAATGTGCTCCTGCTGCTGGCCGCACTCGAGCACTTGCTCTCCGACCGACCGGCATAGTACCTGCGTACCAGCACGGCCGCGCGCCCGGCCTATCCAGCCGGGCGCGCGGCGCGCCTGCAATGTTTCCTTAACGCCCCGCCACTCCCCCCTGGCCTACAATCGAACTGCCTTCGTGAGATTCGGGGTGGCGATGGCCGGCGACGACTGTACGGTCCTGTACGTCGAGGACACGACCGACAACCGCATCCTGGTCCGCCGCATCCTGCAGGCGGAAGGCTACACGGTTGTCGAAGCCGGCACCGCGCGAGAGACCCTCTACCTCGTCCAGAGCTGTCAGCCCGATCTGATCCTCGTCGACATCAACATGCCGGGCATGGACGGCTACACGCTGGCCACCCGGCTAAAGGGCAATCCGCGGCTGGCCAAGGTGCCCATCGTCGCTATCACGGCCAATGTGATGAAAGGCGATCGCGAGCGCAGCCTGGAAGCGGGCTGCGACGGTTACATCCAGAAGCCGATCGACGTCGATCTGCTCCCGCGACAGGTGGCCCGCTTTCTGCGGCGCGCCTCCACCGGGCGTCTGACGCCGCCCCCACGCAGCCCGGAACCGTGATCAGGGAGAGGCATCCGTGTCGAGCAACGTTAAGGACGCAACCATTCTGATCGTCGAGGACAACGTCTCCAACTTCGTCCTCATGGCCCGCATGCTCGGGTACATCGGCGTCCATTGTGAGTGGAAGACGTCGGGATACGAGGTGGTCGAGTACGCCGACACCCTGCCCCGCGTCGACCTGATTCTGATGGATATCCGGCTTCCCTACGAGGACGGCTACGAGGCGCTGCGCAAGATTCGCGCCTCGGAAAGCCTGCGCAAGATCCGCGTCGTGGCGGTGACCGCCTACGCCAGCGAAGAACAACTGCAGCGGGCACGCGCCGCCGGTTTCGACGGCTTCGTGGGCAAGCCGCTGGATCCCGATCGCTTCCCCGAGCAGGTCCAGCGCATGCTGGCCGGCGAGCAGGTCTGGGAGCTGCAGTAGCCGTGGCCGACATACCTGCCGCCTCCTTGGTCGCAGCTCGGCCGCGCCGGCCCCTCAGCCGACGGCTGGCCATCACCCTGCTGCCGCTGGTCCTCATCCCCCTGCTCTTGATGGCCGGCGCGGCCTACCTGCGCACGCGCGCCATCTTGCGCGGCGTGGCCTCGCAGCAGATGACCTCGGCCACTCAGTCTCAATCGACGCTCCTGCTGACGTGGGTCGAGGATCGCGAGCAGCAACTCTTCCTTGCTTCGCAGCGCGGTGCGCTGCGCCAGGCCGCCGCTGCGCTGCTTCCGGATCCGGCCGCGGCCGACGACGAAGTGGTCGAGTCCGCCCGCGATCAGCTGGCCGCCATCGCTAACCAGCCCGGCGAGGATCTGTTCACCGATCTGCTCATCGCCACCTCGGCAGCCAGCCGGGTGGTGGTGGCCACCGACCGCGCCTGGGACCTGGAGACCCTGGCGCCGCCTGCCGATCTGCTCGCCGCCGGGATCACCGTGCACACCCTCCCCGCCGTCGAGAACGCACTCGTCTCGCCCGGCAGCCTGGCTGTCTTGACCATCGTGCCCATGCGCAGTGGACTGACCGATGAACCCGACCTGATCCTGATCGGCGTCAACCGCGGGATCGCCGTCGGCCAGCTGCTGGAGACCCTCCAAGTATTCACCGAGCGCACCGGGCCGTACCTCGTTCGCCGCGGCATGACGTCCCTCCTGATCCCGCCGGAGGCGTTGGTAAGGGTGACCGCTTACGGAGGCACCTACGAGCTCGTCAGCCAGGCCGGCCACCCGGTGCTGGAGCAGCCTCAGACGCCCGACATCCGGACGCTCGAGTACAACGACCTGCAGGGCACCCCGGTCATCGCCGCCGTACAGTGGTATCCCGAGTTGGGCTGGACCGTGGTTAACGAACTCCCGCAGAGCCAGGTCTACTCGGGGCTGAACAGCCTGGCTCCCTTCACCGGCGTCATCCTGGCGATCTCGGCGGTCCTGGCGGTCGTGACCGTCACCCTGGTCACCGGCCGGCTGATGCGGCCCCTGGCGACGCTGAGCGAGTTCGCCGGCCGCATGTCGCAGGGCGATTGGCAGTTCCGCGTGCCCGAGGATCGCGAGGACGAGCTGGGCCAGCTGGCCGGTTCGCTCAACCGCATGGCTGAGGACCTGAGCGGCGTGTACCGCTCGCTGGAACAGCGCGTGGAAGAGCGCACGCGCCAGATCCGCGCCGCCTCCGAGGTCGCCCGCGCGGCCATCTCCACGCCCGACCTGGAGGAGCTCCTGCGGCGGGCGGTCGAACTGATCCGCGATCGGTTCGGCTACTACCACGCTTCGATCTTCCTGGTCGACGACTCGGGCGCCAGCGCCGTGTTGCGCGCCGCGACCGGCGACATCGGCCAGGCGCTCATCGCCCGTAACCACCAGCTCAAGGTCGGGTCGCAATCGATCATCGGCTGGGTGACCGCCAACAACCAGCCGCGCCTCGCCTCCGAAGTCTCGCAGGATCCGGTCCACTTTCGCAATGAACTCCTGCCAGCGACGCGCTCCGAAGCAGCGGTCCCGCTCCAGGTGGGAGGTCGCGTCCTGGGCGCCCTTGACGTGCAGAGCCAGTCTCCGGACGCCTTCAACCCGGATGACCTGGCCGTGCTGCAGACACTGGCCGACCAGCTCAGCGCCGCGATCCAGAACGCACACCTGGCTCAGACCTCGGCCGCTGCGGCTGACCGGGCGCGCTTGATCAGCCAGGTCACTTCGCAGGTCACCGGCGTTCTGGAGGTCGGCGACGTCCTGCGCACCGCGGCCGAGACGCTCCATCGAGCGCTCGGGCAGCCCGAGATCGAGATCCGCTTGCTGCCGCCGGCCGCGGCTCCGCTGACCCCCGCCAGCGAAGCCGAAGCCGAAAGCCGCGCCGCCGAGGAACCCGCGATCTGATCGCGGTCAGAAGGGACATGGGCACACCGATGCAGTCGGACGGGACCATGCAGGAACAACAGGCAGTCCGCGCAGGTTGGGGAATCCGGTCGAGGCTGCTACTCGTCTTCCTTGTGCTCTCGACCGTTGCGGCGCTGACCACCGCGGCCATCGCCATCGACGCGATTCGGTCGTCCGGCGTCGACGCTCAGCGGATCAGCCAGGAAGCGCTGCGCCAGCAGGCCGAATCCTACCTGATCCAGCTTACGGAACAAGGCGCGCGCGAGATCGACCTCAGCCTGGCGGACATCGCCGGCCAGGTCGAGACCGTTGGCGGCTATGCCGCGGCGGCGTTCGACCAGCGCCCTGCGGATGAGGCCTTCTGGCCAGTCGACGAGCACATGTTCCTGGGCAGCGAAGGCCAGTACATGAACGGCGCCGAAGACGTCAGCAGCGTCTTCGTCCCCAACACTCGCGCACTCACCGCAAGCGTCTCGAGCGATATTGCCGCGACCGCCTTCCTCGACCTGCTCGTCCCCGACGTCCTGGCCGGCAACCCGAGCACAGTGGCGGTCTACCTGGGAACCCCGCGTGACGTGGTTCGCTACTACCCGAACATCGAGTTGGGCGCCGTGGTGCCGCCCGACTTCGCCGTGACCGGTCGGCCGTGGTATACGGGCGCCCTGTCCAACTCACGTCCCGACCGGAGGGTGTGGTGGACCGAGCCGTATCTAGACGCGACCGGGCGCGGTCTGGTGACGACCGCCGCCATGACGGTGCGCGGCGGGCGGGGACAGCTTGTGGGCGTGGTCGGCTTCGACGTCACGCTGAACGACCTGCGCGTCAGCGTCGAAGCGACGCGCTACCTGCAATCGGGCTACCCGTTCGTCATCGACCAGACCGGGCGGGCGATCGCCCTGCCCAGCCAGGGCTACCAGGATCTGCTTGGGCGCCCTCCGGCTCCGGACGAGGTCGGCCCGGACCTGAGCGCTTCGCCGACCGGATTCGCGCCGATCCTGAGCCGCATGGCCGCCGGCGAAAGCGGTTTCGAGACCGTCTCGGTCGCAGGGCGGGAGCTATTCGTGGCATTCACACCGCTGCAGAGCACCGCCTGGAGCCTGGGCAGCGTGGTCGAGGCCAGTGAAGTGATGGCCCCGGCCGCGCGACTTGAGACCCAGGTGCAGCAAGCCACGCAGTCGCTCCTCTTCGGGCGGCTGCTGCCGGCGACGCTGGGCATTACCGCGGCGGTGCTGCTCATCGGCCTGCTGCTGACCACCCTGATCGTCCGCCCCATCCGCCAGGTCGTGGATGCGGCCACACGTCTGGGTCAGGGTCAGCTCGACATCCAGGTCCCCGTCCGCTCGCGCGATGAGTTGGGCGCGCTGGCGTCGGCCTTCAACACCATGGCCACGCAATTGCGCGGCCTGCTCACCGGCCTCGAGCAGCGCGTCAGCGAGCGCACGCGCGACCTCGAGCGGCAGACCCTGCAGCTCCAGACTGCGGCCGAGATCGCCCGCATGGCGGGCGAATCCCTCGATCCGTCGCAGATGATGGCACACGCCGTCGAATTGATCCGGGAGCGGTTCCAGTTCTATCACGCGTCGATGTTCCTGATGGACGAGACCGGCACGTGGGCCGTGCTCTCGGCCAGCACCGGCGAGGCCGGGCGACAACTGCTCGCCCGGCGGCACCGCCTTTCCGTGGGCAGTGCCTCGATCGTCGGCTGGGTGACGGCCAACCGCTTGCCGCGCGTCACCAACGACGTGACCCAGGACCCGTTCTACTTCCGCAATCCCCTCCTCCCGGACACGCGCGCGGAGATGGCCGTGCCGGTCATGGCCGGCAATCGCCTGATCGGCGCCCTCGACGTTCAGAGCAAGACGCCGTACGCGTTCCAGGAAGCCGATATCCGCGCCGTCGAGGCGATCGCAGCCGAGCTGGCCACGGCCTTCGAGAGCACGCGCGTCCTGCGTGAGGCGCAAGTCCGCCTGCAGGACGCCGAGGACCTGGCCCGCGCCCGCTGGCGCGAGTCCTGGTCGCGCGCCGTCTCCGGCGAGACGTCTACGACGGTGCACTTGGGAGAAAGCGCCGCCGGCGACGGACAGCTGCCCGTCCAAGAGGCGGCGCGCCAGTCGGCGGGGGAAGGCAAGACGGTCGTCCTGGAAGACGGTCGGCTGGCGGCGACGCCGGTGGTTGTGCGCGGCGAGACCGTTGCCACCATCGCCGCCCGCAAGCCGCTGCCGGGAGAGCGCTGGTCGGACGAGGATACGGCTCTGATGGAGGCCGTCGCCAGCCAGGCCGGCCTGGCGCTGGAAAGCGCCCGCCAGTACTCCGAGGAGCGCCGACGCGTCATCGAACTCGAGGTGGTCAACCGCATCAGCCAGGCTGTCTCTCAGCTCACCAACCTGGATACCCTCTACCGGGTGATTCACAACCAGGTCAACCAGGTCATCGGCAACACCGATTTCCTGGTCGCCCTGTATGACTCTGATCGCGACGAGGTCTCGCTTCCATACGTCTCCGAACATGGCGAGATCCGCAGCGAGCCCGCGGCGGCGCTCTCGCAAGACCTGCTTTCCGAAGTCGTCCGCGTGCGCACGCCGCTGCTGGTCGAGGGTGACGTGCAGGAGACCGCGCAGTCCATGGGTCTGGCGCTCTACGATCTTCCGCCCAAGTCCTGGCTGGGCGTGCCCATGCTTGTGGGCGAATCGGTCGTCGGCGCGATCGTGGTGCAGGATATGACGGCGGAGAACCGCTACACTGAAGACGATGCTGCCCTGCTGGCCACAGTCGCCAGCCAGGTCGGGACGGCGCTGCAGAACGCGCGCCTGCTCGAACAGGTGCGGCGCACTGCCCGACGGCAGCAGCTGATCCATGAGATCACCGCAAAGATCCGCCGTTCGGCGGATGTCGAGACGGTGCTGGCCACCGCCGCGCGCGAGCTCAGCCGTGGCCTGACCGCCTCGCGCGTTGTGGCCCGTCTGGGGAAGACCGCCGATGCGACCCCGGCTGAGCCGCCGGGAGACGGCGAAGGCCCGGCCGACTCGAAGCCGGAGGAGGCGAAGGCATGACCGCACAGGTCCCGTTCTGGAAGCGGTTGCGCATCGCCTCCCCGCGCGAGAGCCTCTCCGCCCGCCTGACTCTGACGCTGCTCCCGCTGGCGCTCATCCCGCTATTGATCCTGGGTCTGGCCGCCTATCAGCGCTCGCGCGCGCTGCTGCGCGACCAGGTCGTCGTCCAGCTTCGCCAGGCTACGGAACGCCAGGCCCTGGCGCTCGAGGATTGGCGTACGGCGCACGAGTACCCCCTCTGGGCGGCCACCCAGACGCGCTCCTTCGCCGATCTGGCCGGCCAGCTGGCGGCACAGATCTCGCGCCCGCGCCAGGCCGACGAGCTGCGCGCCCAGATCGTCGAGCGGCTCACCACCATCAACGAACGCGTCAGCGATGGCCTGTACACCGGGCTGATGGTGGTGCGCATGAGCGACGGCTTGATCCTGGCCGCCACGCCTCGATTCTGGGAGGGGGACACGATCGCCGGCATCGCCGAGATGCCCACCACGGCCTCGCATGTCACACGCGACATGGCTTTCAGCCGGGCGACGCCGATCTCGTTCTTCACCGTGATGCCCTTCCCCAGCGACGATCCGGAACTGCAGACGGCGCTGGTCGGCATGTCGAATGACGCCCGAATAACCACGTTGATCGTAGACGTGGGCGCAGTGCAGGTCCCGTCGAGCGAGCTGTACTTCCTCATCCAGCCCGACACCCTCGCCGTCTACGATCCACTCGAGACCGGCCAGATCCGCATCGTCCGCGTGGCTGAGCATCCCGTCTTCGATCGCATCCCTGACCAGCCAAGCGGCAGCCTGGAGTTCCGGGCACTGGACGGAGACCAGGTGCTGGCCTACTACCGCTGGGTACCCGACTTGAGCACGGCCGTCGTGCTGGAGATGCCGCAGTCGGTCGCCTACACCGGCTTGAACTCGCTCTCCCTGTTCAGCCTGCTGCTGCTGGTCGGCGCCTTCACCCTGGTTGCAGTGATTGTGCCTCTGGCGACGCGCCGCTCACTGCGCCCGTTGGGGGACCTCACCGGCGGGGCCGAACGCATCGCCACCGGCGATCTGCGGCACAGGGTACCTGTGACACAGACGGATGAGATCGGCCGCCTGGCTGCGGCCTTCAACGAAATGGCCGACGAGCTCCAGGCCCTTTACCGCGGTCTGGAGGACCGCGTCGAGGAACGCACGCGCCAGATCCGCACCGCCGCCGAGGTCGCCCGCGATGCCGCGGCCGTGCGCGAGATCGACAAGCTGCTGGACGAATCGGTCCGCCTCTTGTCGGAGCGGTTCGGCTTCTATCACGCCGCCGTCTTCCTTCTGGACGACAAGAACGAGTACGCCTTGCTGCGGGCAGCCTCTTCCGAAGGCGGCCGGCGTATGCTGCTGCGCGGCCACAAGCTGGCCGTCGGCAGGATGGGCATCGTCGGCTACGTTGCCGAAAGCGGCACGGCCCGCATCGCCGCCGACGTCGGCTCAGACGCGGCCCACTTCGCCAACCCCGACCTTCCGGAGACGCGTTCCGAGATGGCCTTGCCGCTGCGCGTCGGCGGCCGCGTCACCGGGGTGCTGGACGCACAGAGCAAGGATGAGAATGCATTCGACGCCGACGACCTGCTCATCATGCAGACCGTGGCCGACCAGCTGGCGATCGCCATCGAGAATGCCAGCCTGCTCAGCTCGGAGACCGAGCGCGCCACTCAGCGGCGCAAGATGATCGACGTCTCGCGGCAGATCAGCGAGCAGCTCGGGCTGCGTGAGGTGCTGCATCGATCCACGGATCTGATCCGGCGCGCCTTCGGCTATCGGCGCGTAACCCTCGGCCTGCAGGAGGGCGCCGAGATCTTGATCCGCGCCTCGTCCGCCACCGCGCCGACCCGCCCCCTGGCCCTCGGAACTCGCACGCCGGTCGGCCAGGGCATTCTCGGCCGCGCCGTCGGGCTCAAAGCCCCGGTCATGATCCCCGACCTCGCCGCCGACGAGCGCATGCCCCTGCTCAGCGCCGCCGAGACCGAGCCGCGCGCACTGCTGGCCGTGCCGCTGATGACACGCGGCCAGGCGATCGGCGCCCTCGCCGTTGAGCAGGTCGAACCGAACAGCCTGGGCGAACCGGACGCCGAGATCCTCGAGACCCTATCCGGTATCCTGGCAGTGGCCATCGAGAACACACGCCTGTTCGAGGACATGGAACACAGCCTGCAGCAGGTCGACGCCCTGTATCGCCGCCAGACACGCGATGCCTGGGACAAAGTGCTGGATGCCCGCACCTCCGACCCGCGCCGCAGCACGTTTGAGTACGCGTTGAGAAGCGGCCCGCCGGCTTCCAGCGAAGAGGAGCCGATCGAAGTGCCCATCGCGCTGCGCGGTGAATCCATCGGCGCCATCCGGGCAGAAGTCCCGCAGGGGCCCAGCGGCTGGGATGACGTCGACAAGGACGTCCTCCAGAGCGTCGCCGATGAGGTCGCCACGGCGCTGGAACAGATCCGCCTGCTGGACGAGACCCAGCGCCGGGCCGCCCAGCTGCAGACCGCAGCCGAGATCGCTCGCGATGCCACCGGCCTGCTCGATCCATCCACGCTCCTGCGCCGCTCCATCGAGCTGATCCGTGCGCGCTTCTCCCTCTACCACGTCTCCGTCTTCCTGCTTTCGGATGACGGCGAATTCGCCGTTGTGCGCGAATCGACCGGGGAGGCCGGACGGGAGATGATCGCCCGCGGCCACCGACTGGCCGTCGGCTCGCGTTCGGTCGTCGGCCAGGTAACCCGTACAGGCGAGCATCACATCGCCCAGGACACCGCTCAGGATCCGTTCCACCTGCCCAACCCGCTGCTGCCGGACACGCGCTGCGAGCTCGGCCTGCCACTCAAGATCGGGCAGCGCGTGATTGGGGCGATCGATCTTCAACACACCTCGCCGCACGCCTTCAGCGAAGACGATGTCGCCGTGCTGCAGATCCTTGCCGACCAGCTCAGCGTTGCGCTGGAGAATGCCCGCCTGTTCGACGAGACTTTGCACCGGGCGCGCCGCGAGCAGTCGATCCTGGAAATCTCCAGCAAGGTGCGCGCCGCCAGCGACGTCGACAGCATGATGAAAACGGCCATCCAGGAGCTGCGCCAGACTCTCGGCGCCCGCAGCGCTCGCATCCGCCTGGCGCAAGAAGCAGGCGGGGCCCCCGGCGGCGACGGCCACCCCTCGAGTGTCCCGGCCGCGCAACGCGCGGAGGAAGCCGCATGACCCACGTCATCGTTATCGCCAACGAGAAGGGCGGGGTCGGAAAGACGACCACCACCCTGTCGCTCGGGGCCGCGCTGGTCGAGGGCCACGCCGAGGTCCTGCTGGTCGACCTCGATCCGCAGGCCAACCTGACCCTCTCACTGGGCGTGCACCCCTCGTCCGTCCGGCGATCGGTTGCCGACGTGCTGCTGGGCAACTACTCCCCGGTGGGCGTGAGCCGCGAGACCGGCCTGCCCGGCCTGGACCTGATCCCCGCCAGCCAGGAATTGGCCCTGGCAGAACGGTTCCTAGGCGTGCGCGACCGCTACGAACACCTGCTGCGCCAGGCGCTCATGGCGGCGACGAACTACGACGTCATCCTGCTGGATTGCCCGCCTTCGCTCGGCCCGATTACGCGCTCGGCCCTGACCGCCGCCAACCTGTTGATCATCCCGACACAATGCGAGTATTTCTCCGCGCACGCTCTGCGGGACATGCTCGAGCTTGTGCGCAGCATCCGCCAGAGGACCAACCCGCGCCTGCGCTACCGCGTCCTGCTGACCATGGTCGACCGCCGCAACCGGATCCACCGCAGCCTGGAGGCGCAGGTGCGCCAGGCATTCAGCCAGGCAGTCTTCAAGACCACCATCGAAGTCGACACGCGCCTGCGCGAAAGCCCGGTCTTCGCCCAACCCATCACGGTCTACGCTCCGGCCAGCCGCGGCGCTCAGCACTACCGGGAGCTGGCGCAGGAAATGAGGCAGTATGTCCAAGAGTCCGCAGGATCGACTCCACAACCGGCTTGAGAGCCTGTTCGCCGGGTTGATTGAGTCTACGCCGCGCACCGGCGCGCTCTCGCCGCTGCGGCTCGGGCTGAGCGAGAAGGAGCGGGCCCAGGGCTGGGTCTGGGAGACAGACGCCCAGGGCACGATCGTGTGGTGCAGCCCGGAGATCGAACAGGTGCTCGGCTACACCCTGGAAGAGGCGCTGGACCGCAAGGTCAGCGATCTGGGGTTCAACACCCGCTCGGCTCAGATCCTCGCGCAGGCCTTCGAGGCCCAAGAGGAGATCCACGACCTGCGTCTGGAAGCGCGGACGCGTGCCGGAGAAGATCTGGTTCTGGTTGTCAACGCATTGGTACGCCAGACGCTGGCCGGCGAGAAGCTCGGATATCGTGGCGTAGCTCTGGTCCTCGATCGCCGCAAGCCGGCGCCGGCCGCGCATGCCGCCCGAGCCCCCCATGAGCCGTCCGAGGTCAGCCCGCTCACGCCGGCGCAGATTGTGGTCAGCTGGGCGAACGCCTCCGGCTATGTGGACGACGGCGGTGAGCTTCGCGAACTTGACGATCACCCGGTCGCACAGCCAGCCGCCACGGGAGACAAGCTGGTGGTGCCGCTGCGCAGCCAGACCGGCGTCCTGGGCTACCTCGAAGTGGACGCCAGGCAGGGCGCCAAGCCTTGGTCACTGGATGATCGACTGCTGGTCGAAGGGGTGGCTCAGCAGCTGACCCTGGCGATGCAGGACGCCCGCACCTACCAGCTCGCCCAGCAGGCCCTGGAGGAGATGCGTGAGGCCGACCGCCTGAAGACGCAGTTCCTGGCCAACATGAGCCACGAGCTGCGCACCCCGCTGAACTCGATCATCGGCTTCTCACGCGTAATCCTGAAGGGCATCGATGGGCCGGTAAACGAGACTCAATCACAGGACCTGCAGGCCATCTACAATGCCGGCCAGCACCTGCTGGGCCTGATCAACGACATTCTGGATATCTCGCGCATCGACGCCGGGAAGATGGAGCTCGCCTTCACCGAGGTCGATCTGGGGGAGATCATCCGCAGCGTGATGGCCACGGCCACCGGCCTGGTCAAGGACCGGCCGATCGAGTTGATGGTCGATGTGCCCGACGATCTGACACCGATCCAGGCCGATAACATCCGCGTGCGCCAGATTCTGCTCAACCTGGTCTCGAACGCCTGCAAGTTCACCGAGAAGGGGCATGTTGGGGTGACCGCCCGTGCCGTCGAGCGCGGCGGCAAGCGCGAGGTCGTGGTGGCAGTCTACGACACCGGCCCGGGCATCGCCCCCGCCGATCAATCCCGGCTGTTCGAACCCTTCTCGCAGGTCGACTCCTCGCCCACTCGCAAGAGCGGCGGGACCGGGTTGGGGCTCTCGATCTGCCGGCAGCTGGTCAGCCTGCACGGCGGCCGCATCTGGGTCGAGAGCGCGCTGGGCGAAGGCAGCACCTTCGCATTCTCGCTCCCGGTCGAAGGGCCGGGGCTCCCGCCGGTCGAGCCTGCCGAAGCACCACTCGTCCTTGTGATCGATCCCGAGGAGAAGTCAAGCCAGGCACTTGGCCAAGCCATCGAGACAGCCGGCCTGCGCAGCCACATTCTGGCAGACCCCGAGCGCACCCTCCAGACTGTTGGCGAAATCCATCCGGCGGGCATCGTCCTTGCCGCGGGCATGGCCCAGGCGGCTGCCTGGCGGCTGCTCTCCCAGCTGCGCGCCGACAGGACCTCCTCCGGGATCCCGACGCTCGTCGCCGCCCTGCATCCCGATAGCGGCCTGGGCTACTGGCCGGGGCCGCTCGACATGCTGCGCCGCCCTGTCGACCGCGACAACTTGAACATGTCTCTGGGGCGGTTGGGCCTCAAGACCGGCGCGATCCCCCCGATCATGGTGGTCTCGGTGCCGGATGAAGAGCGTTCCGGCCTTGTGGCCCTCATCAACACCACGACCGGCGCGGCCACCTCGGCGATCGACGACGGCCTGCAGGCCTGGGCATCTGCTGTCTCCCAGCCTCCGGGCCTGATCATCGTCGATGTCGATATGCCCGCACCGGGCGGACTGCAGCTGTTCGAGGCCCTCAAGCAGGACGAGCGCACCCGCGCCGTGCCGGTCGCCCTGCTGACGTCGGGTGACCCGACCGCGGAGCAGCTGGACGACCTGAGCCGCCGTGTGCAGCGGCTGCAGGAGAAGGGCTTCACACTGACGGCAGTGACGGACGAGATCATCGCCAAGCTCAAGTCGCTGCTGCGGCCTCCCTCCGGGCCGGAAGCCGGCCCGCTCGCGCCGCCCACTGAGGCCGATGATGGCGTCGCGCGTTGAGGTCGAGTGCCTCGACTGCAACCAGCGCACGCCGTACCACCCCACCACTCAGGCGTGTCCCCGCTGCGGAAGCGCCTGGCGCGAGGCCCGCTATGCGCTGACGGCCCTGCCGCCTGATTATCCGCAGGCAATCGCACGTCGCCCTCAGACTCTGTGGCGCTACCTGGATCTTCTGCCCGTGCGCGCTCTGCCTACCGGATTCTCCATGGGCGAGGGCGGAACACCCCTCTACCCTGCGCACAATCTGGGCATGATGCTCGGCCTGCCCCATATATACGTCAAGGACGAGCGCCAAAGCCCGACCGGATCGTTCAAAGACCGGCAGGCGGCCGTCACCGTCGCGGTCCTCAAGGAGGCCGGGATCACCGAAGCGGTCGTCGCCTCCACCGGGAACGTGGCCATCTCCTACTCGGCCTACTGCGCGCGCGCGGGCATCCGCTTGTGGGCCTTCCTGACCAGCCTGGTCCCTCCCGAGAAGATGCACGAAGTGGCCATCTACGGGACGCAGGTCGTCAAGGTCACCAGCACCTACGATCAGGCCAAGCAATTGGCGGCGGAGTTCGCACAGCGCCGCGGCCTGTATCTGGATCGAGGCACACGTTCGGTGCCGGCCGTCGAGGCGATGAAGACGGTCGCCTTCGAGATCTCCGAGCAGCTCGGACAGGTCAGCGGCAGCCTGCCGCACGCCGGGCCGCGCCCGACAGCCTGGCGGGCGCCGGATTGGTACTTCCAGGCTGTGAGCGGCGGCATTGGCCCCGTCGGAGTCCTCAAGGGGTTTCAGGAGCTGGTGGACATCGGGTTGGTGCGGAGAGTCCCCGCCATCGCCGGCATTCAGACCGCCGGATGCGATCCGATGGTGCAGGCCTGGCGCGAAGGCCGAATGCAGGCCACACCCATCGCCTCGCCGCGTACCCACATCGCCACCCTGAGCACCGGGGATCCGGGACGGTCCTACACGATCCTTCGTCAGCGAATGCTGGCCGGCTCCGGGGGGACATTCGAGAGCGTGAGCGACGAGGAGGCCTTCCGCGCCATCCATATCGTCGCCAAGATGGAAGGCATCTCCCTCGAACCGGCCGCGGCCGTCGCCTTCGCCGGACTCTTCAAGTTGGCGCAAGCCGGCCTGGTCAAGTCCGACCAGGTGGTCGTGGTCAACTGCTCCGGACACACGATGCCGGTCGACGAGCAGCTGCTCGGCGAAGGTTGGGCCCAGGATGTGGCGCTGGCGCCAACCGGCTTACGCCAGACGCCGCAGGAGGGCCTCCTGGCTGCGCTGGCGCAGATCGACCCGGCGCGCACCCGGCGCATCCTGGTCGTCGACGACCACGCCGACGCTCGCCGGCTGATCACCCGCATCCTGAACGCCCACGGCGACTACATCGTTCGGGAGGCAGGCTCCGGCGCCGAAGCCCTGGCCGACACTCATCGCACGGTGCCCGATCTGGTGGTCCTCGACCTGATGATGCCGGAGATGGATGGGTTCGAGCTGCTCGAGAGGCTCAAGGCCCAACCGCATACCGCGCACGTGCCGGTCGTCGTCGTCACGGCCAAGACGCTCACCCCGGACGAACGCAAGCGCTTGGAAGGCCAGATCACTCGCCTGATGACGAAAGGCGATTTGCTCAACGAGGAGCTCCTCGGAGAGGTCGCCCGCACACTGCGCTAAGAGGGGCTCGGCATGCGCGCCCAAGGGTCCCACCGACAAGGTATGGCATTCGCGGTGACCTCTGCCGTCTTGATGGGCACGATGCCCATCTTCGGCCGACTGGCCATCGGCGCCGGCACGCACCCCCTGACCGTCGTCGCGCTGCGCACCCTGGGCGCCGCCGCGCTCCTTCTGGGCCTCATGCTCCTGGTCAGTCGGCGGACACTGTACATCTATCCTCTCGGCTTCATAGGCTGCGCGCTCGCCGGAGTGCTCAACGGGGCCGGGTCGCTCCTGTTCTACACCGGGCTGGGGCGGCTTCCCGCCAGCGTTGTCCAACTCCTGTTCTCGCTCTACCCCGTATTCACCGCCGTGCTCCTCTACCTCGACGGGCAGCGGCAGACATCGCTCACGCTGGTTCGGCTTCTCATCAGTCTGCCGGCTGTACTGCTCCTGAGCCGCTCGGCTGGAGCGCAGGTCGACCCGATCGGAGCCGCCTGCGTTCTGGGTGCGAGCATCCTGTATGCGCTGCATATCCCGATCAATCAGCGCGTGCTCTACGATGTACCCGCACCCACTGTGACGGTCTATACCCTGTTGGCGATGGCGGCGGTCGTCGTCCCGGTTGGATTGCTGACGCCCGGCGCCGGGTTGGCCTTTCCCGCCTCCGCGCGCTCGCCCATCCTGGCCCTGACGGTGGCGACCTTCCTTTCCCGGCTGGCGTTGTTCGCCGGCGTCAAGCACATCGGCGGCATGCGCACAGCGCTGCTCGGCCTGGCCGAGCTCCTCGTCACGGTGTTCATGGGGTATGTCTGGCTGGGGGAGCGGTTGACACCAATGCAGTGGATCGGCGCCGGACTCCTCATCGGCGCACTGCTCCTGGCCGGTTTCGATCGGCCGCGCGCCCCTCAGCAGCGGGGACGAGGTTGGCTGCGCTGGCTGGGTGGATCGATCCCCGAGGAGGCGGTTCGTCCGGCGCCGCCGCGGCCTCCCGCTGACGCCGCCTAAGAGAGTTCAGCCCCCTGCTCGACGCCGGCCTCCAGGACATAGCCGACGCCCCGGATGGTCGCGATTCCGTCCGCCGGCCCGCCCACGTGGCGGACTTTGCGACGCAGCCGGCTCACGACCGGGCGCAGCATGCCCGGCGCCTCCCATGCGTCGACCCTGTATCCCTGCACCTGGTCGACCAGAGCCCCGTAGTCGGCGACTCGTCCCCTCCGCCGGAGAAGCGCCAACAGCAGACGATGCTCGGCTGGTGTCAGCTCGACCTCGCCTCGCGGCCCGGTCAGACGACGGGTGCTGGTGGCCAGGGTGACACCCGCCCATTCAATCTGCTCGGCGGCCTGCCCGTCGCGGCCCAGTTCTGCAAGCGCCGCCTGGGCATGCTCGGCCAACCGGCGCTGGCGAGCCCGTGCCTGACCACGTTCCAGCGCGCGCGCGATGCAGGCCACGACTTCGGCCGTCGACGCTGGCTTGAGCAGGTAGTCATAGGCTCCGTGGCGCACCGCCTGAATAGCCGACTCCATCGAGCCGTGCGCGGTGAAGACGACCGCTTGCGTCTCCGACGCGATCTGGGCCGCTCCCTTCAGCACCGTCACCCCATCGAGGTCGGGCATCTTCAGATCGAGCAGCATCACATCGTAGGCCTCGACGGCGAGCCGTTCGAGGGCCGCGCGCCCGCCTGAGGCTTCGTCGACCAGATAGCCCTCCAGCCGGAGCAACTCGGCCATCGTCGCCCGGCCGGTCGCGTCGTCGTCGACGACCAGTATCCGTGGAGCCATGATGGCTAGAGCCTCGCCACCGGGGGCAGGATCACCTTGAATGTCGTGCCTGCGCCGGGATCGCTTTCCACCTGGATCACCCCGTCGTGGGCCGTCACGATGCCGTAGCTGATCGCCAGCCCGAGGCCGGTCCCGCTCTTCTTCGACGTGTAGAACGGCTCGAAGATGTGGGCCATCTCCTCCTTCGTGATCCCGCGCCCCGTGTCTTTGAACGTGAGCTCTAGGCCCCGTTCGGTCAGGGCGGAAGTAACGGTCAGCCTTCCGCCGTCCGGCATGGCCTCAACGGCATTGAGAACCAGATTCATGATCACCTGCGTAATCTGATACGGCACTCCCCAGACAGCCGGAAGTCCCTGCGCCAGGCTCGTGCTCACCTGCACCCCATGCGCCTGGCACTCGCCGCTGGTGAGGTTGATCACGGAATGCACCAATTCGTTCAGATGAACCGACTGGCGCGTGGCCGCCTCAGGGCGATAGAACTCGAGCATCTGGCGCACGATCGAGGTGAGCTGTTCGAGCTCGCGCTGCGCCATCTGCAGGTACTCGCTGCGCTTCTCGCCGGGCACATCCGCGCGCCCGGCCAGGTCAAGGCAGTTGCGCAAAGACTGCAGAGGGTTGTTGACCTCATGGGCGATCGAGGCGGTCAAGCGGCCGATTGCCGCCAGCTTCTCGCTCTGCACCAGCCGCTGTTGCGACCGCTCGATCTCGGCCACATAGGCTCGCAGCTCGCCGTACAGCCGTGCATTCTCCAATGCAACAGCGGCCTGGCGCGTGAGCAGATACAGAAGCTCGAGGTCATCATTTGAGAACGGCGGCTGGTCCCGGCCGCGTCCGGCGAACATCAGGTACGTCCCCTGCGCCCGGCGCACAGGGCAGCACATGGCCGCGGCATAGCCGTTCTGCTCAAACCACGCCCGCCGCTCCGGCGGCAGGTCGGGATCCTGGGGCTGGAAGTGCGCCAGGGCACGCCCTTCGGAGACCCACGCCACCGGGCCCAGCCGGACTGCTTCGGCGGCCTGACCCTGCGCCGCGGTCCACGATAGGAGGCGCGTCGGCCCGCCGGCGCTCTCGTCGAGGTACAACCCGGCCGCTTCGCAACTGAGGTGCGAACGTACGGCAGATGAGACGCGCTGGGCGAGCGTGGCCTCCTCGGTCTCGGCGAACATCACCTCCGCCAATTCGAAGAGCGGACGGAGAGTGCGGCTGCGCGCCGCCTCACGCTGGGATCGGTTGGCCTCGATCGCCTGCCGCACCTGTCGGACCACGGCCGCGTTGGAATCGAAGGGCTTGAGCACCAACCCGCTGGCGCCTTCCTCCAGCGCCCGCACGGCGGTCTCCACAGTTCCGAAACCCGTCATCACCACCACCGCCAGATCCGGCTGCCTCCGGCGCGCCTCGCGCATGAGCTCGAAGCCGTCCATTCCCGGCATGCGTACGTCGACCAGAAGCAGGTCGATCGGTGCCCGCCCCAGCGTCAGCAGCGCCTCCTCAGCGGTGACTGCGGTTCGCACGGCGAATCCCGCCCTGGTCAGGAAGCGCTGGCAGAGCGCCACGACGCCGGCTTCGTCATCGACGACCAGGATCGCCTCGCCGCTCATACGGCAAGCCCCTGCGCCAGTGGGAGCCACACGCGGAAGTGCGCGCCTTCCCCGGGCCGACTGTCCACGGAGATGTCCCCGCCATGTTCGGCGATGATCCCGTAGCTGAGCGCCAATCCCAATCCGGTGCCCTGGCCCGGCGCCTTGGTGGTGAAGAAAGGCTCGAAGAGGTGCCGCAAGTTCTCCTCGGCAATGCCGGCCCCCGTGTCGGCGACCAGGACATACACGCCCTGGCCGCGGGCACGCGCTTCCGCTCCCGTCTCGACCGTCAGCACGCCTCCCTCGGGCATGGCCTGCACAGCATTGTGGGCCAGATTGAGTAGGACCTGCTTCACACCGCCACGCTCGATCTCCACCCAGGGCAGCTCGCCGGCGTAGCGCTCTCGCAGTTCGACGCCGTGCAGGGCCAGGTAGTGCCGCACCAGGTCCAGACTCTCGCGAACGACCTCGTTCAGGCCGACACGCTCCTTGATCGGAGATCTCTGCCGGGCGAAATCGAGAAGACGCGAAACTACCTCGCGGGCGCGCCGCGTCTCCTTGGTGACCATCTCGAGTTCCGCCCGCATCGGGTTCTCGAGCCCCATCTCCTCCAGCCACAGTTCCGTGAAGCCGGCGACCGTCGTCAGCGGGTTGTTGATCTCGTGAGCCACCCCGGCGGCCATCTGCCCGACCGCGGCCATCTTGGCCGATTGGACCAGCTGCGCCTCGGTCCGCTTGCGCTCGTCGATCTGCTCGCGCAGGTCTTGAAGCAGGCGTGCGTTGCGCAGCGTGATGGCTGCCTGCGGCGCCAGCAGCTCCAGAAGCCGCATATCCTCCATGGAGAAAGTGCGCTGCGGATCATCGTCGAGGACAGACAGGACGCCGATGACTTCCTCCCCCCAGCGCAGCGGCAGGCAGGCGGCACGCCCTCTGCGGCGCCGGCCCATGCCGCGATCGATCCACCACTGCGATGCAGGTTCAACCATCGCCTTCCCCTCGCTGGCGGCCCGGCCCTCCAGGCCTTCCCCCAGGCGAATGGTCTCGCCCTCGAACCGCTTCCACGGATTGCGGCTGACGAGGATGCGTATCCCACCGGCGTCCGAATCGACCAGGCCCAGTTCGACGCACGGGACGCGCAGAAGCAGCTGGACCCGTTCAGCCAGGTTGTCGAGGACTTCCGGGTGATCGACCTGCGAGGCCAGATCGAGCGCCGTCTGTCGAATGGCGGAGAGCTGTTCGACGGCCACACCCATCTCATGGTAGAGGCGCGCGTTCTCGAGGAACGAGGCCACCTGGCCGGCAATGATGGTCAACAGTCGTTCATCGTCCTCGCCATAGGCGTTGAGGCGTGCTGTCTCCAGGACCAGGAAGCCGAGCAGGCGCTCCCCGAAGCGCACCGGCGCGGCCAGGCTGACCACCGCCTGCGGGTGGAGCCAGCCCCGGTCGGCTCGAATCACCCGCGGCCGGTCACGGTCGACATCCTTCGCCAGCCGCGAAAACAGGCTTCCATCGGCACGACCCCCGTCACGCGCGAGGCCGCCCTCCTCGACTCCCCACCGTACCTCGGCCGGCTGCCCGGGCGCGCCCGGCGCCAGGTACGACACCCAGGAGGGACTGAAGCTCCGCCGCAAGATCGACAGGACCCGGGCGATGATCCGATCCGGTTCGCCGAGGGTCGCCCCGAGCGGGGCGACCTCCTGCACGACCGCCAGCCGAGCCAGTCGACGCGTTGCCTCCTGGAAGAGCAGGATCCCTTCGACAACCGGGGCGATTTCCCCCGCTCGCCGCTCAGCCGCAGCCACGACCTCGGCGTCGAAGCCATCGGCCGCACGGCGCGCCATTCCGACTCGGCCAATGACTCGCTCTCCGACGACCAACGGCACGCCCAGCCAGCTGCGCGCCCGAAAGCTGCCGGGAAACGGTAGTTTCGCATGCGCCTGACGGGGCCCCAGCAGGACTGCCCTTCGCGTGCGCACCAGCCGGGATTCCAGAGGTGAGTCGCTTAACAGGCGCTCCTCACCCAGCCAACCCTCGGGATAACCGCGCACGGCCGCCACACGGAACCGGTCGCCCCAGCGGACAGCCAGATCCGACGCGTCGCAGGAGAGTGCCGCCGTGAATTGTGCCAAGGCGGCGTCCAGGTCCATCGCCGGCAACGCTACCGGCTGGGCGGACTCGACGGCGACGGCGTCGCCATCGAGGGAGGTCGCCAGGGCCGCGAAGACGAGGCTCGCCGCCGTCTTCAGGCCTGGAGGCGGAACACCGACGAGCAGCAAGCTCTTGCCTCCCGGGCTACTGTCCGGGAAGATGCGCGCTGGCTCTCCGCACAGCCGAAGTGCAGCCGGCGCGGCGACGCTCTCGCGCTTCCGCAGGGCCCGGCTGAGTGCCCGCTGTGCGGTGGCGCTCTCGAGCGCTGCTACCAGCTCCGCCCGGGATACGCGATTCAGACCGCTGGTCTCGGCAATGGACCAGGCACCCGAGTCCCCCTTGAGCCGGCAAACGAACCGCGCGCCTGTGAGCCGGCGAGCAGCCGCCACTACATTGCCCGGACCCTGCAAACCCTGCCGCTTCCCAGTCACAATAGGTACCACTCGAAAGGGACATGATTATAGAACGATTGGATACACGCAGAAACGCGCCCCGCCCGTCCAGGCTCCTGTGCTATACTGCCTCCGACAGACCCCCTGCTCCAATCTGCGAGAGTGAACCATGCGGCATTTCCTATCGATCGCCGATCATTCACCTGCTGAGCTTGAGGCGCTCCTGCGGCTGGCGGTGGAACTCAAACGGGAGCGACAGGCGGGCGGGAACCAGCCGCGCCTGGCCGGCAAGGTCCTGGCCATGGTGTTCCAAAAGCCGAGCCTGCGCACACGGGTCTCGTTCGACATGGCGATGCGGCACCTGGGCGGGGATGCGCTCTACCTTTCCCCCGACGAGATCGGCCTGGGCAAGCGCGAGTCCATCGCCGACGTGAGCCGAGTCCTTTCCGGCTACGTCGACGCGATCATGGCGCGCGTATTCTCGCACGCGCACATCCTCGAGCTCGCCCGCTACGCCGGCGTACCTGTGATCAACGGCTTGAGCGACTTCAGCCACCCGTGCCAGGCGATGGCCGATATCCTCACCGTTCAGGAGCGCTTCGGCGACCTGCGCGGCCGCAGCCTGACCTTCATCGGCGACGGCAACAACGTGGCCGTCTCGCTTCTGTTCGCCTGCAGCCGACTCGGAATGCATTTCACCCTGGCCTCCCCGGAAGGATACGACCTGCCCGAGCAGGTCGTATCGGTGGCCAAGCAGTTCGCGGCCGAGAGCGGCGCACACCTGCGCTTTGTGCGCGATCCGCATGAGGCCGTGCGCGGCGCCCACGTCCTCTACACCGACACCTGGACCAGCATGGGCCAGGAGGCCGAGACGGAGAAACGCCGGAAGGTCTTCCCTCCCTACCAGGTCAACGCGCAACTGGTATCCGAAGCCCAACCTGACGCCATCGTGATGCACTGCCTGCCCGCGCATCGCGGCGAAGAGATCACCGACGAGGTGGCCGACGGCCCGCACTCGGTCATCTTCCCGCAAGCTGAGAACCGTATGCACGCCCAGAAGGCCATCCTGGCAACGCTCCTGGGCTGACCGGAGGATGTGCGGCACCGCTCGGCAGTTCGGCGCGGGCCGCGGAGCACCTCGATGCCGTCGTCTGCCGAATTCATCGACTACGAGCGACGCCTCGGCGCCCACAACTATGAGTCGCTCGACGTCGTCCTGACCCGCGGTGAAGGCGTGTGGGTGTATGACGTCGAAGGGCGGCGCTACCTGGACTGCTTGAGCGCCTATTCGGCGCTCAATCTTGGCCACCGGCACCCTCGCGTCATCCAGGCGTTGGCCGAGCAGGCCCAGCGCCTGTCGCTGACCTCACGGGCATTCTTCAACGACCAGCTCGGGCTGTTGTACAGAGAACTGACCGCCCTGACCGGCTATGACATGGTCCTGCCGATGAACACCGGCGCCGAAGCGGTGGAATCGGCCATCAAGGTCGCCCGCAAGTGGGCCTACCGCACGAAAGGCGTCCCAGACGACCAGGCCGAGATTATCGTCTGCCAGGGCAACTTCCACGGCCGGACGGTTTCGATCATCTCCTTCTCCAGCGAGCCGCTCTACCGGCGCGATTTCGGCCCGTTCACGCCGGGATTCGTCCTGGTACCCTACGGCGACGCCGCCGCCCTCGCAGCCGCCATCACGGATCGCACGGCCGCCGTGCTGATCGAGCCGATCCAGGGCGAGGCCGGCGTGATCGTGCCGCCGCCGGGCTATCTGGCCGAAGTCTCAGCTGTTTGCGCCCGGCGGCGCGTCCTGCTCATCGCCGACGAGATCCAGACCGGCCTGGGCCGCACCGGCGCGCTGCTGGCCTGCCAGCACGAGTCTGTTCGCCCGGACGTCGTCATCCTGGGCAAGGCTCTGGGCGGCGGGGTCTACCCGGTCTCGGCGGTCCTATCCGGCGCGGACGTGCTGGGGCTGCTCCAACCTGGCGAGCACGGGTCGACGTTCGGCGGCAACCCGCTCGGCGCGGCGGTGGCCCGGGCGGCGCTGCAGGCAATCGTCGAAGAAGGCCTGATTGAGAACGCCGCCCGCATGGGCGAGTACTTTCAGGAGCAGCTGGCCGAGATCCCCAGCCCGCACATCGCCGAGGTGCGCGGGCGCGGGCTGCTCATCGGCGTGGAGCTCAAGGCTGAGGCCGGTGGCGCCCGGCGCTTCTGCGAGCGGCTGCGGCACGAAGGCGTCCTGTGCAAAGAAACGCACGAGCACGTCATCCGTTTCGCCCCGCCGCTGACGATCGACCGCAATACAATCGACGGCGTGCTGCCGTCCATCCGCGCCGTCCTGCAGATGCATTGATCACTGCTGCCACGGAGAGGAACGATGATCATCGGAGTCCCGAAAGAACGCCGGCCATATGAGTTCCGTGTCGGCCTGCCTCCCAGCGGTATCAGCCTGTTCACCGCGTACGATCACATTGTCTACGTGGAGCGCGGCGCGGGTGTCGGCGCCGGATTCAGTGACGACGACTACACCCAGGCCGGCGCGGTCATCGCCTACAGCGAAGACGAGGTCCTTGGCCGTGCCGATGTTGTCCTGAAGTTCGCCCGCCCGCTCGCAGAGGAGCTCGAGCTGCTGCGCGAACGACAGACCCTGCTCGGGTTCTTCCACATGGAAGCGGCCCGGCAGGAGAAGATCGAAGTGCTGATGCGCAAGCGCATCACCACGATCGCCTATGAACTCATCGAGGACGATGGCGGCTACTTCCCGGTGCTGGCTCCGGCCAGCCAGCTCGGCGGGCGCCTGGTTGTTCAAGTCGCCGCCCGCCTGATGCAGAACGACTTCGGCGGCCGCGGCATCCTGCTCGGCAACATCGTCGGCGCCCCACCGCCGGAAGTGGTAATCATCGGGGCGGGCATGGTCGGCGGCACGGCTGCGGCGACCTTCGCCCTATCCGGCGCTCACGTCACCGTGCTGGACATCGACCTGCGTCGGCTGCAGACCCTGCAGGCCGAATCGTCCATGAGCATGGTCACCATGCTGGCCACGCCCTACAACATCCGGCGCGCATGCTCCTACGCCGACATTGTCGTCGGAGCAGTCTACGTTCCCGGAGAGAGGGCGCCGATCGTCCTCTCGCGCGAGATCATCTCGCGCATGAAGCGCAGGGCGATCGTCATCGATATGGCAATCGATTCCGGCGGCTGCTTCGAGACCTCGCGGCCCACCTCCCACGGAAGTCCGACGTACATCGACGAGGGCGTCATCCACTGCTGCGTGCCCAACCTGCCGGGTGTCCTCGGCCGCACCGGCACTCACCTGCTGTTCACGGCTGCCTATCCGTACCTCGAAGCCATCGCCAAGATGGGCGTCGAGAAGGCCCTGCAGGAGATCCCCGCCCTGGAGCGCGGCGTCAATACCTACCAGGGGCAGATCAAACACCTGAACCGCCTGGTAGATGTCGGGAGCTCCTACACATGACATGGCAGAGCGATTCCAAAGCTCGGCTTTCCACGGCCGAAGAAGCCGTTGCCGTCCTGAAGAGCGGGCAACGCGTCTTCCTCTCCGGCAACGCTTCCGTGCCGCAGAAGTTGCTTGCCGCCCTGGTGCAACGCGCCGATCAGCTGACCGACGTCGAAATGACCCAGGTCCTGACCATCGGCCCCGCCCCGCACGCCGACCCCGAGATGGAAGGGCATCTGCGCATCAACACCCTGTTCATCAGCGACAACGTGCGCAAGGCGGTGCATGAAGGCCGCGCCGACTTCACGCCCTGCTTCCTGTCCCAGGTCCCACTGCTGATGCGCGAAGGCCAACTGACGCCCGATGTGGCGCTGATTCAAGTCGCCCCGCCCGACGAGCACGGTTTCTGCAGCCTGGGCATCGAAGCCGGGCTGGTCAAAGCGCCGGCGCAGATGGCCAAAATCGTCATCGCCGAGATCAACGAACGCATGCCTCGCACCCTGGGTGATTCGTTCATCCATTTCTCCAAGATCAAGTATGCCATCCCGGTCGACTACCCGCTGGCCGAATTGGCGATGGGCGAGCCGACCGAACTCAGCCGAGCGATCGGGCGCCATGTGGCCGAGTTGATCGAAGACGGCTCGACGCTTCAGCTGGGCATCGGCGCGATCCCCGACGGCGTGCTCAACTTCTTGCAGGACAAGCGCGACCTGGGGATCCATACTGAGCTCTTCTCCGACGGCGTGATGGACCTGGTGCAGCGCGGCGTGATCAACAACGAGAAGAAGACCCTCCATCCGGGCAAGATCGTGTCCGGCTTCCTTCTGGGGACCCAGCGCCTGTACCAGTTCGTCGACGACAACCCGATCATCGAGCTCCACCCGACCGAGTACGTCAACGATCCGTTCGTGATCGCGCAGAATGACAAGATGATCTCGATCAACTCCGCTATCGAGGTGGACCTCACCGGGCAGGTCTGCGCCGACAGCATCGGCCCGAAGTTCTACTCCGGCGTGGGCGGCCAGGTGGATTTCGTCTACGGGGCAGCCCGCAGCAAGGGCGGCAAACCGATCATCGCCCTGCCCTCGACCGCCACGCTGCGGGACGGCTCGCGCGTGAGCAAGATCGTGGCTATGCTCAAGCCAGGGGCCAGCGTCACGACCTCCCGCAATCACGTTCACTATGTGGCCACCGAGTTCGGCGTCGCATTCCTGTACGGCAAGACGATCCGTCATCGGGCGCGGGCGCTGATCGACATCGCACACCCGGAATTCCGCGAGGAGCTCGAGAAACAAGCCCACGAGCTGAACTACTTGTAGAGCGGCGGCATGCCGGTAGGCCTCTATTGAACCCGCAGACAAAGTAGGGCGCCCTGCAACCTGGGCGCCCTTCCCATCTGGCAAGCTGGATCAAGCTAGCTTGCGGCTGTGCGCTAGCCGAAAAGCCCGCTAGGGCTTCCGCCCCCACCCGGCGGGCGAGGGCCCCGCTTCGCCGTTTGCGGCGCCGCCGCGGACCCCGCCGGCGGTGCGCCTGCCGGACTCGTCACCCCGGGTTCCGCGAAACGCCGGCCGAGCAGCGTCCCGCCGATCAGCACGACCGCACCTCCCGCAGCCACTATTGCGCCGTGGAGCAGGATGCGGCCCAGGGCCTGGTCGAGGACGCCGCTCACAATGACCGGCAATACTGAGGCGAGCAGGTTGGCCCCGGCCGAATCCGCTGCCGTTTGCAGAGCGCTGACCGCCAGGCCGCCGCCAATCAGCCCGGCCGCCAGGCACACGGCCCCGGCAGCGAGCGTGGGGATGCCCCACCAGCGCCCCAGCCCCCTCCACGAGCGCACCACGCAGGCCATGATCAAGCCCAGCAGCGCCACCGCGACCATCCAGCCGCCCTTGGCCACCACGCGCAGCATTCGCAGCTGCTCCTTGAATGCCATCACGTCACCGCCGCCCAGGTCCTGTACGAAGTCCTGCCCCAGCGGGACGACGGTCTGCATCTGGCGAGCCTGGTCCGTGATCATCGCGCCGGCGAACCCCACCAAGAGCCCGCGAAAGGGCTCGGAAGGCTCACAGTACAGGATAGGAGTCTCGCCTATGGCGAGCGCGGCCTGGGACATCTCCTCCAGCTGCTCCAGCGTACAGGCCGGCCAGGAGTCCACCACCAGTTCGACCAGGTCCGAAGCCGCCCCGGTCAACAGGTTCTCGCGCAGCGGGCGCAGGTCGAGGGACAGGTCCGGCGCCGGGCGAGAGTTGTCGATCCACGCATACAGGCCGGAGACGATGCGCGTCACCTGGTCGCGGGCCCAGCCCTCGGGGACGAG
>Ga0105095_10000176_pt1 | contig 28221 bp, 23 predicted proteins | sample PPLLak2March2015_2_FD_79180 | JGI IMG/M metagenome (GOLD analysis project Ga0105095, IMG submission 79180) | Freshwater sediment microbial communities from Prairie Pothole Lake near Jamestown, North Dakota, USA - PPLs Lake P8 Core (3) Depth... | ecosystem: Environmental > Aquatic > Freshwater >...
GAGATCCATTATGATACGATACAGTGTGAGGCTATTGTCCATTTCTCACCTCCTACGGCTTTTTATGTGTGGCAACATAAGTTTGCCATAGAGGGAAATGTGGCGATAGCCTTATCTTGTTAATATTTGTCAGTCAATCAGATTGGGATGTCAATAGATCGTACGCTTAAATCTTTATCCTCGGGTAAACTAATAGGTATCGGGCGATGCCCGTTCCTTCCATATTGAGGTATATGCTCTATGACTGCCCGGATCGAGCGTTTGATCGACAGCCCGGTTGGCTTAAACCTGGCAGCCTCGTTGGCGCGCGCTGCTCAGCCCCGGCTTGGATACGCAATTGCCGCGCTGGCCGCGCGCTGGATCTCATCGCGGCGCCAGTCAGATCTGGTCAGGGCAGTCCGTTCCAACCAGTGGGTGGTGGCGGGTGAGCAGCTTACCTCCGCCGCGCTGGACCAGGTGGTGCGGGGTGTATTTTGGAGCTCCGCCCGCTCGATCTATGAGCTTTACCATTATCTTCAAGATTCCGAAGCTGCGGGGCATTTGTTTGCCTTCGAGCCTTCCGTCCAGGCCCTCCTTCACCGCCCGGAGTTTGACCGGCGTGGACTGGTGGTCGTTGGGGTGCACCTGAGCGGTTTCGATCTTGCTTTGCAGTGGATCTGTCTAAATTGGATCAAGCCCCTGGTGCTCACCCTCCCGAACCCTGAAGGCGGGCGCCGGTTTGAGTTCGATGTTCGCAAGAAGACGGGTATGAACCTGGTCCCTGGGACGTTTAGCGGTCTGCGCCAGGCGCTGCGCCATCTGAAGGAGGGCGGCATGGTTGTCACGGGCATCGACCGCCCCCTGGAGGATGGCCAGGAGACCCTGCGCTTCTTTGGACGACCGGCGTGCCTCCCTACCCACCATGTCTACCTGGCGCTAAAAGCCAGGGTGCCGGTGATGGTTGTGATCAGCCGCATGGAAGACGATGGGCTGTATCATGTGGTAGCATCGCCCCCCATTGATATGGATTCTTATTCAGACCGCCAGGCAAACTTGATCTATAATGGAGAAAAGGTGCTCTCCACTGCCGAGGTTTTCATCCGGCAGTCGCCTCAGCAGTGGGTGATCACTCGACCGGTATGGCCTGAGGCCATCAGCCAGGTTCCGGGATAGATTCCGACATTTGGGCATCCACTTTCGTCAGAGGCAACCGCTTGAATACTCGCACCGACCATCCGCGCGTCAACGACATTCTCTTAGGTCCGCTGGAGCGACCAGCCTTGCACTGGCTGGCCGCGCACGCGCCGGCCTGGTTAGCCCCGGATGTTTGTACGGGCATCGGCGTCCTGGGCGGTGTGATCATCCTGGCAGGCTATCTTCTCAGCAATTATCATCCCGCCTTTTTCTGGCTGGCTGTATTTGGCTTCTTTGTCAATTGGTATGGTGACAGCCTGGATGGAACACTGGCTCGCTACCGCCATATCGAGCGGCCTGTCTACGGGTTCTACATCGATCACACGACGGATGCTGCCACGCAGGTGTTGATCTTCGTTGGGTTGGGTTTGTCTCCCTATGTCAGTTTCAATGTGGCCTGTCTGACATTAGTGGCTTACCTGCTGATGTCGGTCTTGGTATATGTGCGCACCTGCGTGATCGATGAGTTCAAGATCTCTTACAGTAAGCTTGGACCGACGGAAGCGCGCCTCCTGGCTGTGCTCTTGAACATTGCGATGTTCTTCTTCGGTGCAAGGCAGTGGTCGGTGCAAATGGGGACCTGGGGCACGCTTACGCTCAGCCCTTATGATCTGGCTGTTGGCGCTGTGGGTCTGATCCTGCTGTACTTTTTCATAACCACCGCGGTGCAGGAAGGCCTCCGGCTGGCAAAGGAGAACCGCTGACCTTTTCTCTGACCAGCGATAGTGGAGTTGTAATGCACATCGACCCTCTATTATTGGGAATTGATATCGGTTCGACCACGTCTAAGATCGTAGCGTTGAGTTCGGCTGGCGAGGTGGTTTTTTCGACCTACCGCCGCCACAATACCGAGACGCTCACCTCACTGCGGGCGCTGCTGGGCGAAACCCGGCAGGCAGCCGGTGAATGTGATGTGCGCCTGTTCCTGACCGGCTCCGCCGGGCTGGGTCTGTGTGAGAAATACGACCTGCCTTTCATCCAGGAAGTAATTGCCTCTACCGAGGTCATTTGCCAGCTTTACCCGCAGGTGAACACGCTCATGGATATCGGCGGCGAAGACGCCAAGCTGATCTTCTTCGACGGAGGCCAGCCTGATATCCGTATGAACGGCTCCTGCGCCGGCGGTACAGGCGCCTTTATCGACCAGATGGCGACTTTGTTAAATGTGCCCATCGATGAGCTTAACACGCTCGCCGGACGGCAGTCAGCGGTTTACCCGATCGCCTCCCGCTGCGGCGTCTTTGCCAAGACCGATGTCCAGAACCTGCTCAGCCGGGATACGCCGCGCGAAGATATCGCCGCTTCAATATTCAATGCGGTGGTCTTCCAGACGCTTGCCACCCTGGCGCGCGGTCACAAAGTCAACCCGGTGGTGCTCTTTGCCGGCGGTCCGCTGACCTTCTTGCCGGTTCTGAAAGAGGCCTTTGTAAAAGCGCTCGACCTATCTCCCGGCGATTGGCTGGATGTGGAGCATGCCGAGCTGTTCTCGGCCCACGGCGCAGCGCTGGCTGCCGGGCGCCAGGTGAGCCAACCTGTATTTTCCCTCTCGATGCTCATCGAACGGGTCGACAGCATTCCTGCTGGCAGGGTGACCGAGGGGAGGCTGAAGCCTCTATTTGGCAGCCCACAGGAATTCAAAATCTGGGAGGTGGAACGCGCCCGGTATAGGATCGACTGGGTGGATGCTCGCCAGGTACAGGGGGAGTGTTTTCTGGGCATTGACTCGGGCTCAACTACCACCAAGCTGGCCCTGGTCGACGAGCGCGGGCGTCTGTTCTTCGAGCATTACCAGGGCAATGACGGCAATGCCATCCGGGCGGTGCAGGAAGGGCTGGAAAAGCTTCGCCAAATGTTTGCCGGGCTGCCCAGACCGCCGAAAATCGCTCGCAGTGCCGTTACGGGCTACGGCGAAGACTTGATCCGGGCAGCTTTCAGCTGCGATCAGGGCATCGTGGAGACCCTGGCACATTTCCGGGCTGCGCGTGCCTTTGACCCACAGGTGTCCTTCGTACTCGATATCGGAGGGCAGGATATGAAGGCCATCTTTGTGCGCGATGGCTATATCCAGCGCATCGAGATCAACGAAGCCTGCTCTTCCGGGTGCGGGACATTCATCGAGACATTTGCCCGCTCGCTGGGTCACAGTGTCTCTAGCTTCGCACGTTCGGCCTGTGCGCCCGGCGCGCCCTGCGACCTCGGCACTCGCTGCACAGTATTCATGAACTCACGCGTCAAGCAGTCGCTGCGCGAGGGTGCAGTTGTAGGTGATATCTCAGCCGGCCTGGCCTATTCGGTGATCAAGAATGCGCTGCACAAGGTGTTGAAGATCACAGATACGTCTGTGCTGGGTGATCATATCGTCGTCCAGGGGGGCGCCTTCCGCAATCCCGCCATCCACAAGGCGCTGGAGCAGGTGCTGGGTAAGCAGGTGGTCTGCCCTGATAAGGCCGAGCTGATGGGGGCATTAGGGGCGGCTCTCGAAGCGCGCGATGCCTATCTGCGTAGCAAACAGGGCCGCGGGCTGGGAATCGGCCTCGAGAACCTGCCAGCTGCGGGCCAGTACCGTAAGCAGGCTCTGCGCTGCCGCGGCTGCGAGAACACTTGCGCCATCACGAAATTAACCTTTTCCAACCAGAATGTATTTTATACTGGCAACCGCTGCGAGCGCACTTACAGCAACCACGGGCACCGGCGGGAGCGGGGAGCCAACCTGTACGCGCTGAAGCGCGACCTGCTCTTCAACCGCCCGACAGAACCGCCAGGCGCTGCTCGCCTTGTGATCGGGATCCCGCGCGCCCTCAATTTCTTTGAGAACTACCCCTTCTGGTGCACCTTGCTTGTGGAAAGCGGGCTGAAGGTAAGGCTGTCGGATATTTCGAGCACGGCCATATTCGAGCGTGGGGCGCGCACGGTGATGTCCGAAAACATCTGCTTCCCTGCCAAACTACTGCACGGGCATGTTTTCAACCTGATCGAAGCCGGGGTTAACCGCATCTTTTACCCGATGGTGTTCTATGAGCAACGCGAGTTTGCCGATGCAATCAACTGCTTCAACTGCCCGATCGTCTCCGGCTATCCGGATGTGATACGCAGCGCCATCGATCCGCAGGGCGGGTATGGCATCCCATTTGACCAACCCGCAATTACTTTCCAGGATCGCGGCCTGCTCAAGAAGTCTTGTTGGGAGTATCTTGCCGGCCTGGGTGTTGCTGAGGCTGCCTTCGAGAGCGCCTTCGCCCGCGCCCTGGTTGCCCAGGATAATTACAAAGCCGCCGTGCGCCAGTCAGGCGCCGAGATCGTCGAAAGGGCCAGCGCTGCAAACCGCCTGGTGGTGCTGTTGGCGGGGCATCCCTACCATGTCGATCCGTTGGTTAACCACAAGATTCCGGAGGCGCTGGCCGATATGGGTGTTGATGTGCTCAGCGAGGACGCCGCTCCGCTTGCGCATGCCCAGACGCTCGAAAATCCACTGGTGCTGACCCAATGGGAGTACCTGAACCGCTGCTTCCATGCCGCACGTTGGGTTGGGGGGCAGGAGAATGTAGAACTTGCACAGCTCAATTCCTTTGGCTGCGGTCCGGATGCCTTTGCCCTGGATGAGGTGCGGGGCATCCTCTCGGAGTATGGGAAGAACCACACGGTTTTGCGCATCGATGAGATCGACAGTCTTGGCTCTGCCCGGCTGCGGCTCAGATCGATGCTTGAAGCCCTGAACGAGAAAAAGGTATCCGCGCGCCGCACGATATCTGTGGACAGGCTTCTGAGAAAGACTACCCGGCTCTACCGCAGGGCGGACCAACGCAAAGTGATCCTCGTCCCCGAGTTCTCGCGCTTCTGTACCCCGGCGATCATCCGTCCGGCAATGGATATGGGTCACCATGTCGAGATACTGCCGCCCCCCAACCGGGAATCGGTCGAGGTGGGCTTGAAATATACCAACAATGAAATTTGCTACCCGGGTATCATCGTCATCGGTGATGCGATCAAAGCCCTGCAGTCGGGTGGTCACAATCCCGACGAGGTGATCATCGGCTCCTGGGAGACGGGGGGGCAGTGCCGCGCCTCGAACATTTCGTGCCTGTTGAAGAAGGCACTGGTAGCTGCCGGTTATGAGAACACGCCGGTGATAACGCTCTCGACCCGCCTTAAGTCGTTCAATCTGCAGCCCGAGTTGAAGTTCAACCTGGTCGAATACGTGATCAAAGCCATGTTAAGCATGGTCTATACCGATGGCATCTCGGCGATGTACCATGCCAGCGTGGTGAGAGAGCGTAGTAAAGGCGATTCTCAAGAGCTGGCGGATAAATGGATGGCTCCTTTTGAAGATGGGACCATGCCGCTCACCCGCCAATCCGTGCTGGCTAACCTGCGCCGGGCAGTGATCGAGTTCAACAGCCTGTCCACCCATAAAGAGCGCCTGCCCAAGGTGGGCATCGTGGGTGAGATCTATGTCAAGTACAACACCTTTGTCAACAGCCACATCGTGCAGTGGCTGACCGACCAGGGGCTTGAAGTCGTGCTGCCGCCTTTGCTGACGTTCTTCCTGGGATCATTTATTGGTTTCAAAGCTGGGGTGAGCGAGCGCATCCGCCGGCCGGATCTGCTGTGGGCTTTATGCTCCGTGGGGCGCAGGATTGTGCAGTCTGTGCTGAACGAATCGGAAGCCATCCTGGATGGTTTCCGCTATTATCCCAACCACCGCACGATCGGCGAGATCGCCCAGACCGCTTCGGCTGCCGTCCACCTGACCCACCAGTATGGTGAAGGCTGGCTGCTCTCGGGTGAGATCGGTGAATTCGTAAAGGCCGGGGTGAAGAATGTGCTCTGCCTGCAGCCTTTTGGCTGCATCGCTAACCACGTGATCGCCAAAGGCGTCGCCCGGCGCTTAAAAGACCTCTATCCGGATGTCAACCTGCTCTTCCTCGACCTGGATGCTGGAGGCAGCGAGGTGAATTTGATCAACCGGGCACATTTCTTTGTCGAGCAGGCCAAAACGCCGGGTTTCTGATCCCCGCATACGCTGAAGGTAATTCGTAATAATTAGGAGCAAGCGAATGTCATATCCTCTCCCGCCCTCCGCACAAAAAGTCCAGCAGGCGCTGGCAGCCCTCGGCTTCAGCCTCCAGGTGGTCGAGCTGCCCGATTCGACCCGCACAGCAGTGGAAGCCGCCCAGGCAGTCGGCTGCCAGCTGGGGCAGATCGTCAAGTCGCTGGTCTTCAAAGCTAAACGCACCGAGCGACCTGTTCTGGTGATTGCAAGCGGCTCCAATCGCGTCAATGAGAAAGCCATCGAAGCGCTGATCGGGGAGCCGTTGGGCAAGGCGGATGCCGACTACGTGCGCCAGCGCACAGGTTTTGCCATCGGCGGGGTGCCGCCGGTCGGGCATGCTGAGCGACTGATAACCTTCATAGACGAAGACTTGCTGCAGTATGCCGAGATCTGGGCTGCTGCCGGCACACCGAACGCCGTCTTTCGTCTGGCGCCGTCTGACCTGGTGCGCATGACCGGCGGGCCGGTAGTCAAGATCACTTGATCTGAAGATTATTTTTGTAGTGCGTGGCGGCGAAGCCGCCACATACAACAAAACACAAACGAAAACACGCTGGTAGAGTATTTAACGTTAGAAGGCTTGGTTTTATGGATATTCGCGTCGGATTGGAGAACAATTTCGAAGGTCGTTCATTGGCCTGGGTGCTCGGTCACCCGGGCTGCTTCGCCTATGGACAGGCACCTGACGCGGCCCTGGCAGCTGTCCCGGATGCCGTCCATGAGTACGCCGGCTGGATCAAGGCCCACGGTGGGGATTGGCTGAGACCGGAGAGCGTCGAGCTGACGGTGGAGGAGATCTGGGAGGTCTATTCGATCGACAAAGGTTATGAACTGAGCGAGACTGGCTACGAGGTCAACGCCTGGTTCCGGTACGATTGGGTGCCCTTGGGCGAGCGCGATATTGAACACGGATTGCACCTGCTGGCCTGGAGCCGTGAAGATCTGCTGGCAGCCGTCAGCGGACTGGTTGATGAGCAGATGCACGCCAGACTGCCCGGTGAGCGGTGGGATATCGCCGGAATCCTCAGGCATGTGGGTGGGGCGGAGTGGTGGTACCTGGATCGGCTGGGACTGTCCATGCCGCGCAGGGACCTGCCCGAGGCGCCCTTCGAGCGCCTGGCAGGGGTGCGCGCTCGTCTGTTGGGTTTGCTTCCCACGCTGGCAGGCCTGCCGCGCGTGGTCGGCATCGACGGGGAGCTGTGGAGCCCTCGCAAGCTGCTGCGCCGCGCTGTCTGGCACGAGCGCGATCACACCTCCCATATACTCAAGCTGAGAGGCGCGCTGCCGGTGAGTGGGAGTTGACCGTTCTGCCCACGAATGTGATATTATCGGTTATAATTATGACAATAATCAATATTATTTTGACGGTATCTTCACTATGGCCCTCGACCGCTTCGGACGTAACATCCATTATCTGCGCATCAGCCTGACAGACCACTGCAACTTACGCTGCGTGTATTGCATGCCGGAGGATATGACCTTCCGGCCTAATGCCGAGCTGCTGCAGGACGACGAGCTGCTGTTGCTGGTGCGCTTGTTCGCCGGTCTGGGCTTCGATAAGTTCCGTCTCACCGGTGGAGAGCCGACCGTGCGCGCCCATGTTGTCCAGCTCGTGGAGCAGATCGCCCATGTGCCTGGAGTGCGCTCATTATCGATGACCACCAACGGCGTCCTGCTGTCAAAGCTGGCAGAACCGCTGGCGCGGGCTGGTCTGCAGCGCGTCAATATCAGCATCGACACTCTCGATCCGGAAAAGTTCCGCCGCCTGACGCGTTGGGGCTCTCTGGAGGATGTCTGGCAGGGCATTCTGGCAGCTGAGGCCGCCGGCCTGGTGCCCGTAAAGCTCAATTCCGTGGTGGTGCGCGGTTATAACGAGATCGATGTGGTGGACCTGGCGCGACTGACGGTGGACAAGCCCTGGCAGATGCGTTTCATCGAGATGATGCCCTTTGCCGGAGCGACTGATCTGCAGCTAAACCAGGTGGTCACCGCCGGGGAAATCCAGGCGCGGATCGAAGCCGCCTACGGTCCATTGCTGGTCGCCAACGGGGGCGAGCTGGATGGTGAGGCGCGCTTATTCCGCATTCCAGGGGCGGCGGGCGATGTAGGCTTTATCTCGTCGGTGACTGCGCCGTTCTGTGCCGCCTGCACGCGCGCACGCCTCACCGCGGATGGTCGCCTGAGGTTGTGCTTGCTGCGGGAGGGCGAGGTCGACCTGCTGACTCCCCTGCGCGCCGGCGCAACTCTGGAGGATCTGCGCCAGATCGTCCTGGACGGTGTGTGGTACAAACCCTGGGGTCATGGGCTGGCGGAGGGGGTCATTCCCCTGAACCGCGTCATGAGCGAAATTGGCGGTTAGGGATTATTGGCTGCCACGGCCGATTACACGAACGCGGTCCACGCAGTCCATGCGGCGGCTGCGCTGGCTGCTCCTGCCAGCGAGCAGGCGAAATTAACCCAATCGTTATTCAACCAGCCATATCCCCGTTGCTGAATCGTCTGCGTCCCGCAGGTATGGTGCGGGTGCCGCTCGGTCTCTTTGCGGCAGGCGGGGCAGTAGTAGATTGCCTGCAGCGTGGCGCCTAGCAGAGAGTCGACCGTCGAGCCAACCAGCCCACCGACGACAGCCGCGACCACCAATGCGGCGGGGCTCGACCCACGGTCGAACAGGATCGCAATCAGCCCGATGAAGGCTGCCCCGCCCAGGATCGCTGCATAGCCTAACACGGTGATCCCGCCCGATGTGCCGCGCTCGACCGTCTTGCCGCTGGTGATCAGGCGCGGTGGGGAGGGACTGAACACACCCAGCTCGGTTGCCCAGGTATCGGCGTTCACAGCCGCCATCGCCCCTACGAATGCAAACCACGGCCAGCTCTGTCCGGGCAGCAGCGCCTGGACGACCACCAGCAAGGCGCCCAGGCCCCCATTTGCCAGCACCTGTCCCCAATCGCGCTGCGATCCCTTGGCGTATTTTTCCCCCACGGTCGCTTTGCGTCGTGCGAACAGGCGCGATAACCCGCTGGAGGAGATAAAGAAAGCCAGCAGGACTGCTGCGGCAGGTATCCCGCCCAGCCCGAAGGTCAAGCCGCCGGTCACGGCAGCCGCCAGGGCGCCGCTGCGGTTGAGAGATCCTGCCCTCCAGGCCAGGGCGGCGATCAGCACTCCCAGGATGAAGCCAACGGCGATGTTCATATATTGCCTGGACCTCGATAGTGGATAATTGGGATAACTCAGCCAGTCGCTCTCAATATAAAAAATACCGCCAGGAGGAACAGGGTGGGAGTAGCCACCCCGCTGGCCCACAGCACGTGTGCCAGATAGCTCCCCGGAACGATCTGGATGCTCTCGCGCAGGTAGGTAAAAGACTGGCCCAGCCATTTCACAAACTGACTCCATGCTCTGGCGGAGCGGGTTCTGGGCCGGCCGGGCTCAACTCGGAAGTCGATCTCCTGAGCACTTTCCATCTCCATAGCTGGTGGCTCGATCATGCCGCGGTAGAAGAAAAGTCCAAGAATAGAGTCGAAGAGGTAAAAAGTACCGCTGAGAATGGGCAGCAAGAGCAGGCGGACTGTTGGAAGAGGCTCGCCGCCGGTTGCAAACCCCAGGATGACGCTTGAGCGGGAGGGGATCGCCGTGCTCACCCACGTCAGCAGCAGCAGGTTTAGTGCTAGGCCGGCCAACAGCAGCACCCGCGCTGAACGCAAGCGCCAGACGCGCGCAATCAGGAAAGCCGGGTGGATCGAGCGTGCCTGCACCGGGGACAGCGAACCCATCTCTGTGTAGCGCTGGTAGGCATCCAGGAATGCCTGTGGTTGTCGTGGAGAGATCGCATACACCTGTCCAGGCGTGGCGATCAAAATCATGTTCCGGGTGCCGCTGGCCAGGTATTCGAGACTGCTGCCATCGGGCAGCCTCCTTACCCCCAGGATGGCTCCAGGCCACCACACCCAGGGCATAGGCGGCCTGTGCTCCAGGTCGGCCAGCGAGGAAACCCACTGTACCGCCCCCATCGGGATATCTTCGATGCGCAGCCCCCAGCGCAGGCGCATGCCATCCCGCTCCAGGTGATAGTAGGCACCCAGCAGCGAGTACAGCCGGTAGCCCAGGATGGGCACCAACGCGATGGAGATCAGCGCGGGGAGCAGATACAGCAGAAAGACCGGTCCGATGGCTGAATGGACCGCTTGCCAGATACCCCAGCCGCTTGCAGCCACCAGCAGTAAGATCGCGGCTACATGAAATATCACCCCCGCGGGCTTGTCTGGCTCGAACAACCAGTGTTCTCTCACGCGGGTATTTTATCTCATTAAACCGGATGCTGCGAACGGTGATACCGCTCGCAGCATCCGGTTACCTGCCTGCTGCGTGAGTCCTATGACGGTTATTGGATCAGGTAGGTGACGCTTACTTCAGCGGTGACGGCTACCTGTCCGGGCGAGATCGAAACGCTGCTCGCGGCTGCTTCCATCGCCACCGCCGCGCTCTTATCAAAGAACACCGGATAGTTGCTGTAGCTGGTGATGGACTGAACCTCGCCCAGGGTCACTCCCGCCGCGGCTGCCAGCTCGGTCGCCTGCTGCTGTGCATCGGCGACAGCTGCCTCTCGCGCCTGCGATATGGCCTCGCGCTTATCCTCGACATCGAACTGGATGCCGCTGATCGAGTTAGAACCAGCTTTTACGGCTGCATCCAACACGGCGCCGATCTGCTCGATATTCCGCAGGGTGACGAAGACCGTGTTATCTACCACGAAGGTGACCCCCAATAGCTTTCCCTCCGGGTCGTAGTCCTGGCGGGGGAAGATGTTGAATGTGGAAGTCTGGATGTCCTTCGGATCGATATTGAAGGCTGCCAGTGCTTCGACGACTGCCTCGGACTTGGTGCTGTTTTCCTCCAGCGCTGTGGCGGCCTCTTTGTTTTCCGTCTGTACGCCGATCGAGATGTAAGCGATGTCGGGCGCCAGGGTGGTTTTCCCGCTGCCCGTGACGGTCAGCGTGCGCGGCGTGGTTCTATCCTGCGGTTCCTGGGTCTGTGCCAGAGCGGTAGTGCCGCAGGCGCTGAGCAGCACACCAATTACCATTAAGCTGATAAGAAAGGTGATTCGGTTACGCATTTGTGTTTTCCTCCATTCGGTAAAATATAACCCTTAGACGCTAAAGCCGGTAATGTGGTTCCCGGGGATTTATAATAATTTTCTTACACAATCGTAGCGTTACCGTATAAAGCTCGATGTTATAATCTTTTTTAAAGGAAAGTATGTATTGTTGCACAGGTGCCACCTTATCGTTGGTCATGCTGGTCTTAGGCGCCTTTGCACAGGAGAAGAATGACATATGATGAGATTTGATCGATTTACTGAGCGCGCTCAAGAGGCCGCTCAACGTGCCGCCGAGATCATCCAGCGGTACGGGCACAACCAGATCGACACTGAGCACATCCTGCTTGCTTTAATCGAGCAGCCGCAGGGGGTGATTCCGCAGATACTGGATTACTTGAAGATAGATTCGGCGGTATTGACCGAGCGTCTGGATTACATTTTGCGCACCAGCCCGAAGGCCAATATCTTTGGCGGGGGAGCGGGGCAGATCTTCATCACACCCCGTGTTAAGCGCATTATCGACCTTGCCAACGAAGAAGCCAATCGTTTGAAAGACGAGTATATCTCTACTGAGCACATCTTCCTGGCAATCATCAGCGAGCGCAGCACCCCTGCCGCTCGCCTCCTGGAGGGAGCGGGCGTCACCCGCGAGCGCGTCTATGAGGCTGTCCAGCAGATTCGCGGCGGACAGCGCGTTACCGATCCGCAGGCAGAGACACGCTACCGCACGCTGGAGAAATATTCCCGTGACCTTACCCAGGCGGCGCGCGAAGGCAAGCTTGACCCGGTTATTGGGCGAGACACCGAGATCCTGCGTGTGATCCAGATACTGTCCCGCCGCACCAAGAACAACCCGGTATTGATCGGCGAGGCGGGCGTGGGCAAGACCGCCATCGTGGAAGGCCTGGCGCAGAAGATTGCCACCAACGATGTGCCTGAGATTTTGATGGGCAAACGCGTGGTTTCGCTTGATCTGGGGGCGATGATCGCCGGCTCGCGCTTCCGCGGCGAGTTTGAAGAGCGCTTGAAAGCTGCCATCGAAGAGATCCAGCGCGCCGCTGGCGAGGTGATCCTGTTCATTGATGAATTGCACACCGTGGTTGGGGCAGGCGCGGCCCAGGGAGCCATGGATGCGTCCAATATGCTTAAGCCAGCCCTGGCACGCGGCGAGCTGCAGTGCATCGGCGCCACGACCCTGGATGAATACCACAAGCATATCGAAAAGGATGCCGCCCTGGAGCGCCGTTTTGCGCCGGTGTATGTTGAAGAGCCAAACGTCGACGATACCATTCAGATGCTGCACGGCCTGCGCGACCGCTACGAGGCCCATCACAAGGTGCATTTCTCCGATGATGCCCTGGTGGCGGCGGCGCGCCTGTCTGCTCGTTATGTTACCGATCGCCACCTGCCTGATAAAGCCATCGACCTGATGGACGAGGCTGCCGCCAAGCTGCGCGTGGCGCTGTATTCCTTGCCGGCTGATCTTAAGGTGATGAAAAGCGATATCGAGCGCATCTCGGCGGAGGAAGAACAGGCCGGCTTGGAGCGTGACTACGAGCGCGCCGCCCAGAAAAAGGCCGAACGCCTGCGCATGGAGACGGAGTTCAGCGCCAAGCGCGATCAATGGGAATCCGAGCACGAGCTGGATGAGGTGGTGGACGTTAACGATATCGCTGAGGTGATCGCCCAATGGACCGGCATACCATTGAACCAGATGATGGAAACCGAAGCCGAAAAGCTGCTCCAAATGGAAGATCGCCTGAAAGAGCGCATCAAAGGGCAGGATGAAGCCATTCATGCCATCTCAGATGCAATTCGCCGCGCTCGCTCGGGGCTGAAAGATCCGCGCCGCCCGATCGGCTCGTTTATCTTTATTGGTCCATCGGGCGTGGGCAAGACTGAGCTGGCTAAAGCGTTGGCGGAGTTCATGTTCGACGATGAAGAAGCCCTGGTGCGCATTGATATGAGCGAGTACCGCGAGCAGCACACCGTCTCCCGGCTGTTTGGAGCGCCGCCCGGCTACGTGGGTTACGAAGAGGGCGGGCAGCTCACCGAAGCGGTGCGCCGCCGCCCATACCGCGTGATCCTGTTTGATGAGATCGAAAAGGCGCATCCGGAAGTCTGGAACGCCCTGCTGCAAATCTTGGACGATGGTCGCCTGACCGATGGGCAGGGACGGATCGTCGATTTCCGCAACACGGTGTTGATCATGACCAGCAACCTGGGCACGGAATTCGTGCGCCACTCGGGGAGCCTGGGCTTCTTGCAGAAAACGGCAAACAGCGAGGAGCAGGCCGAGCATGAGAAGATCGAAAAAGCCTTAAAGAGCACTTTCCGGCCCGAATTCCTCAACCGTATCGACGAGATCCTCACCTTCTCGGCCCTCACCCTGGACCAGATGCGCGATATCGTCGACCTGCAAATGAAGGAAGTGCAGGATCGCTTAAGTGAGCATGGCCTGCATGTTGAGCTGACCCCGGCCGCCCGCAACTGGCTGGCGGATGAGGGTTACGACCCGACCTTCGGCGCCCGACCGCTGCGCCGCGCCCTTCAGAAGCATGTCGAAAGCCCCCTTTCGGTGAGCTTGCTCAGTGGGCAGTTTACCACTGGCGATACCATCCTGGTCGATGTAGATGAGCCCAGCAATGAGCTGGTCTTCCGGCCGATCAACCGCGAGGTCCCTGCCGAGCAGGTCAGCCAGGCAGCCTGATCGCCTCCCGGCTTATTGGCGCCGCCCTCCACGTGGAGGGCGGCGTTTTATTATCCGGCGCTCAAACTGTCATAAGATGAGGTGATTTTTTATTACTACTTTGAGGAAATTCGCCACTATATATTTATGCTCATAATGAATACAGTGTAGGTACTTATTTAGGAGCAGTCCACACGCATGACGGATGACATATTCGAACAACTGCCGCTTTTACGCGACCTTACCGGGGAGCAAATCCAGCTTCTGAGACCGCTATTTGTACCTTATGAGTGCTACACCGGTACTGTTCTGTTCGAGCAGGGAGACCCGGCTGAGTACATTTACCTGGTGGTCCAGGGTGAGGTTGTCATCCGCTACAAGCCGGAAGACGGCGCGGTGATCACAATCACCCGGGTCAAGTCCGGTGGGGTGGTCGGTTGGTCGGCCGCGCTCGGCAACCGCATGTATACCTCGGCCGCCAGCTGTTCGGACAGCACCGAGTTGGTGCGCGTGAGCGCTAGGGACTTGAGGCGTCTGTGTGAGCAGTGTCCAGAAACTGGTATACTTATATTGGACAGGCTGGCTTCGGTGATTGCCGAGCGCCTGCACCACACTCACGCCCAGATAATGGAGCTTTTAATACAAGGCAGCGGGATTGAATACCAGATCTGAAGGAGGTTCGAACATGGCTGCCCCCGGCCAAACTTCTACGGAATTGAATGAAGAGCAGGTACGCGCCCTGCTTGAGAAGGTCAGCGCTTATATCGAACACTTCCACGGTGGTTCGGTCGAGATGGTGTCCTTAAAGGGGAAAGTGCTGAAGGTGCGTTTGGGCGGGGCTTGCCTGGGATGTCCGCTCTCGCCCAGTACACTGCACGGTTGGGTGGAAGGAACCGTGCGCCAGTTCTTCCCCGAGATCGAACGTGTGGAAGACGTACCCTGATCCTTTAGGTTTTATCATCCAGACAGGGCGCTACACCCACCGGTGAGCGCCCTGTGTGCTTGTATTTGCTGGATCGACACTTCTTGGGCGGTCTTCGATGATTGCCAGTCCTGAACGAACGGCTTTCATCTCAAGGTCGCCTTATCAGCACATGGCGCAGCCGTCGGCGCGTGGATCGCTGCCGCCCCACAGCACCCCGCTTTCAGCTTCTCGTAAAATGATCTGCCCGCGCCCGAATACCGCGCGCTCGTAGCCAGACACTGCTTTCACAGGGTGGCCCATGCCTGCCAGCGCTGAGATCGTAGCGTCAGGGATGCCATCTTCGAGTGCGACCCCACCTCCACACTCACCGTTTTCGATGCAAAACCGCGGCCGGTCCAGGGCTGCCTGCGGATCGAGATGGTCATCGAGCAGGGCCAGGGCTGCCTGTACGTGCCCCTGCGGCTGCATGAAGCCGCCCATCACCCCGAAACTGGCGTACAGGGTGTTGTCCGCATGTGTCGCCAGGGCGGCAATGATGGTGTGGTAGGGGCGCTTGCCTGGCTCCAGTGCATTCGGATGCCCTGGTTCCAGGCTGAAATTATGGCCGCGGTTCTGCAGGCTGAATCCCCATCCGGAAGGAACAATCCCCGTGCCAAAGCCCATATAGTTGCTGTTGGTGAACGAGCAGGCATTCCCTTCGGCATCTACTACGCTCAGATAGACGGTGTCCGAAGCAGATACCGGCGTGCCGCGCTGCTGGTCGAGCGTGGCGCGCTGGGGATGGATTGCGCCGCGGCGCTGGTCGGCGTACTCTTTGGAAAGCAGCCAATCCAACGGCCCGGGATTGAAAGCCGGGTCGGCGACGTACCAGCGCGTGTCGGCGAAAGCCAGCCGCATGGCTTCGATCTCCAGGTGCAGGCGCGCGGCCGAGAGCGCAGGCAAGGTAGATAGCTCGAAACCCTCCAGAATGTTCAAGGCAAGCAGAGCCGCCAGACCTTGCCCGTTGGGTGGGCACTCCCAGATATGGGTGTCTCGGTAGCTGGCGCTGATCGGCTGCTCCCACGTGCTGTGGTGTGCCGCCAGATCCTCCTGGCGCAGGCACCCGCCCGCAGCCTGTACGGTGTGGGCGATTGCCTCGGCGATCGCACCCTGGTAGAAAGCCCGCTTACCGCCCTCTGCAATGGCTCTGAGGCTGCGCCCCAGCCCTGGGTTGTGGAAGATCTCACCTGCCCGCGGGGCGCGTCCTTCGATGGTCAGCTCTCGACCGCCCGGAGCCGAACCGAGCTGGCGCGCCACCCCGCGCTGCCAGAAATAGGCGGTGGTGGGCGTCACCGGGAAGCCATCTTCCGCCAGGCGGACAGCCGGCGCCAGGGTGAGGCTGAGCGGCAGTCGCCCGAAGCGCTCTGCCAGGTCGCACCATGCCGCGCAGGCGCCGGGCACAGTGATCGTGTATGGGTGGAAAGGCGGCAGCTCCTGCACGAAACCTTCACGGCGCAGCCGCTCCAGGCTCAAGTCTGCGGGAGCGCGCCCGGAGCCGTTCAAGGCGCTGACCTGCTTTGTGGCAGCGTGATAATACAGGGCGAAGCAGTCTCCGCCCAACCCGGTCGAGGTTGGCTCGGTCACGTTCAGTGCAGCCGCGGTCGCCACCGCCGCGTCAGCCGCAGTGCCGCCTTGCGCCAGGATTCCCAGCCCGGCTGCAACTGCCAGCGGCTGCGATGTTGCCACCATCCCGCCTCTGCCCAGGACGGGTGAGCGGTGGGATGTGAAATGCAGTTCCGGATTGTCGAACATACGTATGTTTTGAATTATTCTTACGCAGTTACCAGTATGCCCTCAGCTTGCAGCGCTTCACCCACCACCCAGAGCTCCTGTCCCCGGTCAGCGGCGTCTGCCAGCAGCCTGTCCAGCGACTGAGGCGGCACGGAAAGAAGCAAGCCGCCGCTGGTCTGGGCGTCGAACAGCAGCATCTGAGACGCCTCGTCGATCTGCTGCGCAAAACTCACGTGAGTATGATAGAACAACCGGTTATCAGTAGAGCCGCCTGGGAAGATCCACTCCTCTGCATAGCGCCGCGCTCCGCGCGTGAAAGGGATGCGCTCGAAGTAGAAGCGCAGCCCGACCCCCGATGCCTCCGCCATCTCCCAGGCGTGTCCCAGCAAGCTGAAGCCGGTGATGTCGGTGCCGCCGCGCACATTGTGCTCGACTGCCAGCTCAGAAGCGACTTTGTTCAGGCGTTTCATCCAATCCACCACTTCAGAGACATCCGCGGGCTCGGCTCTGCCCTGTTTGAGAGCTGTGGTGGTGGTGCCGAAGCCAAGCGGCTTGCTGATGACCAGTACATCACCCGGGCGAGCGCCGCTTTTGCTGATCATGCGCCTCGGGTCGACAAAGCCCAGCACCATCAGCCCGTACTTCGGCTCTTTATCCTGTACTGTATGGCCCCCGGCAATGACCACCCCGGCTTCCCGCGCTTTTTCAGCGCCCCCGCGCAGGATCTCGCTTGCGATCTCGGCAGGCAACTCAGGCGGCAGAGCCGCCACATTAAGCGCCAGGAAGGGCCTGCCCCCCATGGCATACACGTCTGACAGGGCGTTGGCAGCTGCGATCGCCCCGTAGTCGTACGGGTCATCCACCACCGGAGTGAAAAAGTCGGTGGTGGCGACCAGGGCGCGGTCGTCCTCCAGCTTCCACACGGCAGCATCGTCTGGCTCTCCCAGCCCGACCAGCAGGTCGGGGTAGTCTGCCGGGGAGAAGATATCCTTAATCGGGCGCAGCACCTGCGCCAGCGCTTCGGCGCTTAATTTGGATGCTCAGCCAGCGCAGCTGGACAGGCTGGTCAGACGGATCTGCCGCCCTGAGGGGGTGTTCATCGATACCTCGCTAAGGTGTGGTTGTCGGAGTTGGCTCCGGTGTGGGCTGGACTGTTGGTGCGATCAGTTCTGGCGCCTCCAGCGTTGGCAGCGGCAGCAGATAGGGCGTGTCGTTCGGCACCAACATTACCTGGATTCCAGGTGAAAGCTTGGTGATGTACTGATAAGTCAGCAGATCGGGCTTTTCTGCCAGCGCCCGGGCAAGCGCTTCTAATGCCTGCGCCTCGGCATTCGCCTCAATGATGCGCGCCTCAGCCGCCCCCTCAGCGCGGATCACAACCGCATCCGCCAGACCCTGGGCCTGCTGGCGCGCCTGTTCGGCTTCTTGCTTTCTTTGCTCCACCACAAACTTGGCTTGCTGGGCTTGCTGCTCGGCGATCTGCTTCTGCTCCACCGAAGCGGCGTACTCGGGCGAGAAGGTGATGTTGCGCAGTACGAAATCTGCCAGGTTGATGCCGTTCTCCGCCAGCTTGCGACGTAGCTCGGTCAGGATGGCCTCGGTCATCTCTGCTCGTTTGCTGCTGTACACCTCCTCCACTCCGTACTGGGAGACTGCATCGCGCATCACGCCGCGCGCCAGCGGTCGCACCAGCTCGATAGTGTAGCGGTCCTGCCAGGCGATGTGCAGTTGGACTACCTTATCTGGGTCGATGCCATAGATGACGGAGGCATCCAGGAGGATCTCCTGCCCGTCGGCGGTGCGCGCGGCTACCGAATCGTCTCCTGCAACCTGCCCTTCTACAGGAGAGATTGACATGGTGTAGGTCTGGAGGAAGATCGGGTAGCGTTCCACGTTTTCAAAAAAAGGAATGATCCAGCGCAGCCCTGGCTGCAAGGCTTGCTCGCGGTAGCCCTTGGGCTGCAAAGCGGAGATTACCACGCCGCGCTCTTCCGGCGGGACAAATACCAGCCCGGCGCTGACTGTGCTCAATATCACTGCCGCGATGGCGGTGACCAGGATTGCCGTGGAGATGGCGCCCACCTTCTGCCGGCGTGTGGCCCGCAGCACGGCCAGGATGATCAGGGCGATAACGACCAGCCACATAATGGCTACGAAACCCTGGAGTAAGTTTGCGAAGTTCATGGATTACCTCCTCGTTAGCTTTAACGCTGGGCTGATTATACCGTATGCCCTCACGGGTGCACTCAAAGGTTGTAGGTTTGGGTTGTGTGGTGTGAGCGGCTACGCCGCTCACACCACACAACCCAACTCATTCAACAACAACTTTTTAGTGCTCCCTGCCTTCACGCAGCAGTTGCGAGTGAGCCTGTTTCGTGTTACCCTCGCGGTTATGCAGTGGCATACCGGCCGTGTCAAGGAGCTGCGCAGTGATGGGTCAGGAGATTCCGCAGCCTGGATCGCCTGCCCGCCTGGAGCAGTCCCAGGCGCGGGCCGCTATCTGCTGGCAGTGGATGGCGAAGCGGTGCTGCCGCATCCCTTGTTCTTAAGCGAGATTGCCCAGGATGGCTTTCTGGCCGCCTCGGGTGTGCCCGCCAACTGGGCACCCGGGACGCTGTTGCGCTTGCGCGGACCGCTTGGGCAGGGCTTCTCCGTTCCGGAGGCAGCTCGCCGTCTCGCCCTGGCAGCCCTGGGTCTTACCTCTGCTCGCTTGCTGCCGCTGGCAGACCTGGCCCTCCGCCGGGGTGTATCGGTGGCCCTGTTCTGCGACGGCAGCCCGCCCCCTCTGCCGGCAGCCGTTGAGATCAACCCGCTCAACGCCCTCCCCGAGGCGTTATCCTGGGCCGATTTCCTGGCCTTGGATCTGCCGTTGGAGATGCTCCCCGGACTGCGCGCCAGCCTGGGTCTGGATCATCTCGCCCGGCTGAGCTGTCCGGGACAGGTGCTGGTTTTTGGGCCGATGCCCTGTGGCGGTCTGGCGGATTGCGGCGTATGCGCCGTGCCTGTGCGGCGTGGTTACCTGCTGGCCTGCAAAGACGGCCCGGTGGTCGATCTGAAGGAGCTGTTGGAGGGACACCCTTAACATAAACCCCATAGCAGCCCCTCCTGGCGTTAAATATATTTGGAAGGGATAACCAGGTCGAAAACAGGATATGAACATACTGGCATTTTTTGCCCACCCGGATGACGAGACCATGTTGGCTGGGGGAACGCTGGCGCTGCTGGCGCGGGGCGGCGCTCAGGTGCATTACTTGTGTGCCACGCGCGGCGAGGGCGGTGAGACGGGTGAGCCGCCGCTGTGCAGCATCGAGGAGCTGGGCGCCTGCCGCGAGCAGGAGATGGTGTGTGCCGTGCAGACCTTGGGGGGCCGCAGTCTGACCTTCCTGGATTATTTAGACCCGCGCGTCGGGCCGGAGAACCAGCTCTATCCCTATACTGAGAACCTGGTTTATCTGGCTGGTCAGATTGCTGCCACCATCAACCAGTTTGGTGTGCAGGCCGTTCTCACCCATGGCTCGAACGGTGAGTATGGGCACCCCGCCCATCGGATAACCCATCAGGCAGCGCGCCTGGCAGTCGAATCGTTCGGAGACGGCGCGCCTCTGCTGTACAGTGTGTCAGCCGCTTTCGACGGTCATCCCAAACCTCATCTGAGCAACACGGATAACCCGGCCCATCTCATCCTGGATGTGTCATCTGTCTTGGGACTCAAGATCCAGGCGGCTCTGTGCCACCAGACTCAGAATGCGCTGTTTGTCCGCCGCGCCTCTAAGGAAGCCGGGCGCCTTCTGACGGTGCCGGAGGTGATCGTGCACGTAGAGAGCCTGCACCGGGCTTACCCGCCCGTGAATGGGAAAGTGGACGATCCGCTGGCAAGGCTGCTGGAATCCTGGCTGGTAAAACCGCAAAGTCGGGAGGAGCACCAGGGGGCCTCTATGGGACCTTGGCCTCCGCGGTGATATTGAAACCTGACCATGAATTCACCCAGACACCAGGTTTTGCATAGGGTAATTTTGGTATCCTTTGTGGCTGTTCTGAAAATATCAACTTCGTGTACCTTTGTACCTTGGAGACTTCGTGGTGATATTTTCTTTTGACAGGATGAAACAGATTTCATGGCAACTCTGTGGATTCTGTGCTTGATGGTTAGGTATCTTACAGTATGTCGAAGTACAGCCTGTCGTTTGAGACGCCTCTGATGAATGCCGCCGGCAGCCTGGGTTATTTTCCAGACCTGCGTGCTCAGGTGGGGGAGGGACGCCTGGGGGCGTTTGTCACCAATCCGGTCAGTCTGGCGGCGCGCACACCTGCGCACGGGCTGCGCTTTGTGCAGTACCCGGGCGGCTTCCTGATCCACACTGGCTATCCCAACCCCGGCTTGAAGGCGGTTCTGCGCCGGCATGCTGTACGTTGGGCGCGCCTGGCGCTGCCGGTCTGGGTGCACCTGTTGGCTCAAGATGTGGCTGAGGTGGCGCAGATGGTGCGCATGCTGGAGGGGCGGGAGGGCGTGGCGGGTGTGGAGCTGGGCATCCCGCCGGATGCCGACGGGGGGAGGACTGCAGCGCTGGTGAGGGCGGCGCTGGGTGAGTTACCGGTGCTGGCGCGCCTGCCCCTGGAGCGCGCCGCCGAGCTGGCGGATGCCGCAGCAATAGCCGGGGCTTCAGCCGTCAGCCTGGGACCGCCGCGCGGCGCGCTGCCCCTGTCGGGCAACCGGCTGGTACATGGTCGCCTGTACGGTCCGGGGATCTTTCCTCTGGCGTTGGCGGCAGTGCAGGCTCTGGCAGGACGCGGGTTGAGCGTGATCGGGGCTGGCGGGGTTTATCGATCGGAGGACGCGCAGGCTATGCTGACAGCCGGGGCAGTCGCAGTGCAGGTTGACGCTGCCCTGTGGGGCGGCTTCTAGCGCTCCATCCAGATCGTGACCGGCCCGTCGTTGGTGATCTCCACCAGCATGTGGGCGCCGAACTCGCCGGTCTGGGTGGGCACACCCTGCTGGCGCAGCAGCTCGGCGAAGCGCTCAACCAGCGGGCTGGCGACCTCGGGCAGGGCCGCGTCGGTAAAGGATGGGCGGCGTCCCTTGCGCGTGTCGGCGTACAGGGTGAACTGCGAGACTACGATCGCCTCCCCCTTCATATCCAGCAGCGACAGGTTCATCTTTCCAGCCAGGTCTTCAAAGATGCGCAAATTGGCAATCTTTTCGACCAGGTAGCGTGCCTGCACCTCGCTGTCGCCAGGGGCAATGCCGAGTAAGATGACCGCCCCACGCCCGATCTCTGCCAGCGTGCGCCCCTCGACCGAGACGCGCCCGTATGACACGCGTTGGATAACTACTCTCATGGACTGATTTTCTCAGAGTGCGCTTCGAAAAATTTGCAGCACACTCCAGTTTCTACGGCAGCCCCACTGCTTCTTTAACTTCTGCGATCGTCTGGCTGGCGATTGCCCGGGCGCGCCGTGCACCATCAGATAGCACGTCTTGTACCGCATTTGGGTCCTTGGCGATCTCGGCGCGGCGGGCGCGGAAGGGGGCCAGGTGGGCGTTGAGATTGCGCGCCAGCAGCTTCTTGCAGTCCACGCAGCCAATGCCTGCCCGGCGGCACTCGACGTTGACCATGTCGATCTCCTCGCGGGATGAGAAGACCTTATGCAGAGAGAACACGTTGCACACGTCCGGGTTGCCTGGATCAGTGCGCCGGATGCGCGCCGGGTCGGTGACCATCATCATCACCCGCTTCGTGGTTTCCTCAGGCGTGGATGCCAGCTCGATCTGGTTGTCCAGGCTTTTGCTCATCTTCTGCTGCCCATCGATGCCCAGCACCTTGGGGAACTCGGTGGCTTTCATCTGCGGCTCTACCAGCACGTTCGTGTTGAAGCGGAAGTTGAACGAGCGGACCACTTCACGGGCAAATTCGATATGCGGTTCCTGGTCGATGCCCACCGGCACCAGGCCGGCTTTGTAGAGCAGGATGTCGGCCGACATCAGCACCGGGTAGCCCACCAGCCCGTAGTTGACATTGTGTGGGTGCATGCGCACCTTCTCTTTGAAGGTGGGCAGATCGGTCAGCTTGCCCAACGGGGTGACCATCGATAGGATCAGGTGCAGCTCGGCTGTCTCAGGGACGTGTGATTGCACGAAAACGATTGACTCAACGGGTCGTATACCTGCCGCCAGCCAGTCAAGCACCATCTCGTCTGTGTTGCTGCGCAGGTTTTCTGTGGTCTCCATCGTCGTCAAGGCGTGCAGGTCGACGATGCTGTAGATGCAATCGTACTCATCCTGTAGAGCCACGTAGTTTTTGATAGCCCCTAAATAGTTGCCCAGGTGCTGGCGCCCCGTAGGGCGTGCGCCGGAGAAAACCCGGCCTTTCTTGGCGTTTGTCATATGCCCTCCTTGAGGATGTTGCGGATCGAGCCGGATACCTCACCGGGATCAGCGTGGCGGTGGGTGTACAGCTTGGAGTACACCAACCGCCCGTTGATGCTCACTTCGAAGCGCCCCCCATCTGAGGGCACCAGGGTGAGCGACTCGATCTCGGGCTCGAATTCATCCAGCAGGTCAGCCGCCAGACTGGCGGCGCGCCCGGTATAGTGTCAGACTGCGCAGTATACGATTTCTATTTTCATCATCCCACACCCCGATTACCTCTTAAGCGCGTAATTCTTGTTAAATCAAAACCCCGCCGGTGATGCGACGGGGATTGGATCGAGCCAGTCTCACTCGGATCGGGTACGGCAGGGCGAACGTACGCTTCGTGCTTATACCCTTTGCCTGGATAACGGCGGCAGCTCCGGCGCAGGCTACTCAGCAAGTGCACACTTTTCGCCCTGCAGCTCCGAGGTCCATTCAGCGCCTGCGCGCGGGCGGGGTTTTCAACCGCTACCGCTCTCTGTGCCGCCGCCTTGGCGCTTACTCGTCCTCTTCACAGCTTTTTAGTGCGCAGATTATATCATAGTTGAGTTTGATAGCGTGCTTCCAGCAAGTAGCGCCGGTTTTTTCCCTCTGCGATCTGTCAATCGACCGCTACAATGCTGTTTCTCCGCAATGGGATATTTGGGCGATTTCAATTTTCCTGTTAAAGAGCCATTTCCTCCGCGACTTGCTTGCCGGTGCGCGCCGCTGCCTCGACCAGGGCGTCAAAATCCTCTTTGCGGCTGCGGTGGTTGGAGTTGGCGACCCGGATGGCGAAGCGCCCCCCCAGGGTGGTGGAAGAGGGGGCGGCAGCACCGCTCTCCTGCAGGCGGATGAGCAGCTCCTGGTTCAGGCGGTTGAGAGCCGCCTCCTCAAGCCCGCCCGGGTTGTAGCGGAAGCATACAATGTTCAGCGGCGCCGGGGCGAGCCGCTCCAGGGCTGGATGGGCATCGATGCAGTGCGCCAGGTAGCCTGCCTGGGATACGTTCTGCTCCACAAGGCCGGCGTATTTATTGATACCGTTCTCCCGGATCAGCATCCAGGCTTTCAGCGCCCGGAAGCCGCGCGAAAGCTGTGGGCCCAGCTCGCTGGGCCACAGGCTGCCGCTTGCCAGTCCGCGCTCGGCACGCGCCAGGTAGTTCGGGTTCTCGGCAAACGTGTTGCGGTGCGCAACCGGGTCGCGCACCAGTGCGCAGGCGATCTCGTATGGCATATACATCCACTTATGCAGGTCGAGAGCCACGGAATCGGCGCGCTCCATCCCATCTGTCAGGTGGCGCAGGCGAGGCGATAGCGCTGCCAGGCTGCCGAAGGCGCCGTCCACATGGAACCACAGCTCCTCCTGCTGGCACAGCTCCGCCAGCGCCTGCAGGTCATCGAATGCGCCTGTGTTGACCGTACCGGCGTTGCCCACCACGCAGAATGGGCGCAGTCCGAGCCACCGGTCGGAGGCGATAGTCTCTCGCAGGGCATCCAGCTCGATCTGGTAATCGGCATTGACCGGGATCAGGCGCAGCGCTTCGTCTCCCAGTCCCAGGAGCTGCACCGCTCTTTTAATACAGCTATGGGTCTCGCGGGAGGCATATAGCACCAGCCGCGCCGGGGCTGCTTGCAGGCCCTGACGGCGCAGGTCGAAGCCGGCCTCGCTGTTGCGCGCCACCGCCAGGCAGACCAGGTTCGCCATTGAAGCCCCGCTCACCAAAATGCCGCTGGCGCCCGCCGGGAAGCCCAGCATCTGCTTCACCCAGTCGATCACCTGGGCTTCTACATAGCTGCCAACCTGGTTCCCACCAAACAGATTTGAGTTGATGGCTGCCGTCAGCATCTCCGCCAGCATGCCGGTTGCCGAGCCGTTCCCGATCACCCAACCCCAGAAGCGCGGGTGAGGGTTGCCCAGTGAATAAGGCAGGATGTTCTCGAGGAAATCCTGGTAGATGCTCTCGAGGGGCTGCGGTTCGAGCGGCAGCGGCTTTTTCAGCCTGCTCTTGACATCAGCCGGAGCAGGCTGCCAGACCGGTCTCTGGCGTATATCTTGTAGGTAATCGAACATATCATCCAGCATGCGGTGTCCAAGCTGGCGCAGTGCCCGCCAGTCTTGCGGATCGAGGCTTTCCTCTGAGATTTCTGTGGTGGGCAGTTCCATGGGTTGCTCCTGAGCGGGTTGTATCATTCACCCCAATTAATATGACACTATTCGTCTTATTTATAACACATTTCTTCTCTTGGACACACATGAAGGATCATTGCCCCACCACAGTTCCCTCCAAAGGGCACAGATTACGGAAGAATTTTCCAACCCGCGTTCATGGAGGGGTAGAGTATGCTACAATTTATTAAAGCCTGAACGCGCCCCCTCACCCTGGCGTCTCACTCGTTAGCTTGTTTCTCGGAGGTCAGTCATGGCACAGACGCTCGATTTGCGCCCCTCTCCCATTGCCGGACAGTGGTATCCTGGCAATCCTAAGCAGCTGGCGGATAGTGTAGATGCCTACATCGAGGCAGGCAGCCTGCCATCTTTAGAAGGAGAGCTGGTGGCAGTGATGACGCCGCATGCCGGGCATCGCTATTCCGGTCCAGTGGCCGGGTATGCATTTGCCGCCATGCGCGGCTTGCAGCCGGAGCTTGTGGCAGTGATCTCTCCCATGCACTATCCCGCTCACGAGCCTTTGCTCACGAGCTCACATGATGGCTACAGCACACCCCTGGGGGCGATCCCCGTGGATCGCGATGCCCAACAGGCGCTGGATGCCTACCTGCAGGTGGAGCTGAACGTGGGCCTGGTGCCGGTGAAGCGCGATCCCGAGCACTCGCTGGAGATCGAGCTGCCCTTCTTGCAGCGGGCGTTGAAGAACGATTTTCGTCTGCTGCCGGTGATGGTGCGGGACACAAGCGTCCGGGTGGCACGCGGGCTGGGTAAGGCACTGGCGAGCGTCCTGCGGGAGCGGAATTCGATACTGGTCGCCAGTACAGACCTCTCCCATTTCTTCAATCAGGCGACCGCAAATTTGCTGGATATGGAAATCCTGCGCCGGGTAGAGGCCTTTGCGCCGCTGGAGGTGCTGCGCGCAGAGGAAGAGGGGGTAGGCTATGCTTGCGGTCGCGGCGCCCTGGCAGCCGTGCTGTGGGCAGCCAAAGACCTGGGCGCCGATACGGTCAAGGTGCTGAACTACGCCACATCGGGGGATATCACCGGAGATTACAGCCAGGTGGTGGGTTATGGGGCGGCAGCTATCCTGCGCTCATCCGGTTTGAAAACATGAGCGGTTTCCTAAGATAGGCTGTACCGTCAGCTGCCCTGTTTTGGATTGATCAGGATGGAAAGTACATTTGCAGTTGATGCATTAAAACTTCTGGCAGTCGTTTTTTTGGTATTGACCAACGGTTTCTTCGTTGCTGCTGAATTTTCTCTGGTGAGCGTCCGCCGCACGCGCATTGCTGAGCTTGTGGCGCGAGGGGATATTTCTGCAACTTGGGTCAAGAAGGCCATCGATAACCCCGATGCTGTTATTGCCGCCACACAGCTTGGTATCACTCTGGCAAGCCTGGGTTTAGGATGGATCGGCGAGCCGGCTCTGGCGCACCTGCTCCAACCCGTCGTAGAGCTATTCCCTGTGGAGATGCAGTCGGGAGTCTCGCACAGTTTGTCGGCTGCACTGGCATTTGCACTCATCACCTTCTTGCATGTGGTGGTCGGCGAGCTTGCGCCCAAATCGATCGCTCTCCAAAACCCCGAGCGCACATCCCTGGTGGTTGCCCGACCGACAGTGTGGGTCGAGTGGATCTTCAAACCTGCCATCTGGCTGCTCAATGGGGCTGGCAACCTCTTCCTGCGCCTGGTTCGGATCAAGCCAGCTTCGGGACATGAGCTGCTGCACTCGGTCGAAGAGCTCAAGATGATCTTGACCGCCAGCACGGAGGGGGGCATGGTCGAGGAGCAGGAAAGCGAGATGCTGCACGCCATCTTCGACCTCGGCGAACTGGTCGTGCGCCAGGTGATGATCCCGCGCACCGAGGTGCTCGCAATTGAAGCCGATACCCCTCTGGATGAGATCATTGCTGTCACGACGCAGTCCACCTTCACCAAATTCCCGGTCTACGAAGAAAACCTCGATCAAATCCTGGGGATCCTGCATGTCAAAGAGCTGCTGCGCGCCATGCAGTCATCCGATTCCCAGAACTGCAATGCCCGCTCGTTGGTACGTGAGGCCATCTATGTGCCCGAAACGCTCACCGTCAGCGCCTTGCTCCAGCAGTTCCGCGAGCACCGCCAACATATCGCCATTGTCCTGGATGAGTTCGGCGGCACAGCGGGACTGGTTACGCTGGAAGACCTGCTGGAGGAAATTGTGGGGGAGGTCAGTGATCCTTTCGATACGCTCACGCGGGAGATCGAAGTGATGCCAGATGGTACCTCCATCATCGACGGCTTGACCCTGATCGAAGAAGTCAATCAAGAGCTTGGTTTGAACTTGGTTGATCCTGACTACGACACCATCGCCGGTTACGTCTTGGGCAAGTTGGGCCGCATGCCGCGCGTGCATGACAGCGTCGAGAGTGATGGGGTGCGCCTGAGCGTGGAAACGATGGACGGGATGCGCATCGACCGCGTCTTGCTCACCCGTTTGGAACAATAAACCATGCCGGCCTATGTAGAGATCGCCGTAAATGTCTCTCAAGTCTCAGGCGTCTTTCACTATCATCTACCAGCAGAGCTGGAGCAGCACGTACAGGCAGGTCACCTGGTTGAGGTGCCGTTCGGTCGCCAACAGGTGCAAGGGGTGGTGCTGCGGTTTGTAGAGACGCCCGGCATCCCTGAAACGCGACCCGTGACTGCCCTCATCGATCCACAGCCGGTGTTGAATCCGGTCCAGATCGAGCTGGCGCAGTACCTGTCTGAGAGCACCCTTTCCCCGCTCTCTGCCTGCATCGATCTGATGCTGCCCCCAGGTCTGGGCCAGCAGGCCGACATCCTGTACTTAATCCAGCGGCAGAAATCTGTCATCGGCCTCAAGGATCTGACCAGCACCCAGGTGCGTCTGTTGGAGCTGCTGGAAAAGCGCGGCCCGCTGCGTGGTCGGCAGATCGACCAGGCCCTGCCGCGCACGAA
>Ga0105095_10000179_pt1 | contig 28151 bp, 24 predicted proteins | sample PPLLak2March2015_2_FD_79180 | JGI IMG/M metagenome (GOLD analysis project Ga0105095, IMG submission 79180) | Freshwater sediment microbial communities from Prairie Pothole Lake near Jamestown, North Dakota, USA - PPLs Lake P8 Core (3) Depth... | ecosystem: Environmental > Aquatic > Freshwater >...
CCACGACGTGAGCGAGTGTGAGGGTTTCGACCGGGTTCTCGTCCTCGAGAACGGTCGCCTCGTCGAGGACGGAGCTCCCTCGGAGCTTCTCGGCCGGGAAGGCTCCCGGTTCCGGCGGCTTCTCGAGGTCGAGCGCGATCTCGCTCGCCTCTGGTCGGACGGGAGCTGGCGCTCCTTTCGCCTCGAGGACGGAAGGCTCGCCGATGCGTGACTCCCGCCTTCTCCGGCTCGTCGCCCTCTTCGCGCTTTGTTACGCCCTCGACTACGGCCTCTTCGTCCTCTCCTGGTGGCTTCTGGGGAAGGGCGTCCTCGTGGCTCCGATCGATTTCGGCTACCTCTACTCCTGGGCGCTGGTACTCGCGTCCATGCTCCCGTTCCGGATGCTCTCGACATGGTCCGCGGGCGCCATCGCGGTCTCGGCCGGAGAGCTCCTGAAGAAGCGGCTTCTCCTGGGGGCGATGCGGCTCGACCCCGACGAGCTTCGGCTCGACGGCGCCGGAAGAAACCTGGCGCGGGTGTTCGAGTCGGAAGCGGTCGAGACTCTCGCCCTGAGCGGGGGTCTTCTCTCGTTCGCGGCCTCGATCGAGCTCCTGGTCGCTCTCGGGATCCTGACTCTCGGCGCCGGCGCCCTCGTCGAGGGCGCTCTTCTCGTTGCGGTTCTCCTGCTGTTCGGATTCCTCGCGCGCCGCTACTTCGAAGAGAGGCGGCGCTCGACGGACCATCGGCTCGAGATGAGCCACGATCTCGTCGAGAAGATGGTAGGACACCGGACCCGGCTCGCCCAGGAACAGCCGGAAAGGTGGCACGCGAGGGAGGAGGAGGATCTCGCTTCGTACGAAGAGTTGTCGAGGCGCGTGGATCGACTGTACTCCTGGATCCAGGCGCTTCCGCGGGTCTTCCTTCCCCTGGGAATCCTCGGCCTCGCGGTGGCGCAGCCGAGCCTTGAGCGCCTAGCCGTCGGTCTCGGAGGAGCGATCCTCGCGGCGCGGGCGATGACGAAGCTCGCCGACGGCTTCTCGGATCTCGTGGACGCGGCGATCGCCTGGGAGCGGGTGGCTCCGCTCTTCCACGCGGCCGCGCGGGAGCCGGCTCGGGCCGAACCCGCGCCCGCATCGAACGGGCGGCCTCTCGTTCATGCGAGAGGAGTATCCTTCGTTTATCCCCGCCGCTCGCGGGCGGTGCTTCGGGACATCGGCTTCGAGCTCGCGCGCGGGGACCGCGTCCTCCTGACGTCGCCCTCGGGAGGAGGCAAATCGACTCTCGTGTCCCTGGTGAACGGGCTGCGAAAGCCTTCCTCGGGAACGCTCCTTCTCGAGGGAAGAGTCGCGACCGCGCCCCAGTTCCACGAGAACCACGTCTTCACCGGGTCCTTCGCTTTCAACCTCGTCATGGGACGAGCCTGGCCTCCTTCGGGGGCGGACCTGAAGGAGGCGGACGCTCTCTGCCGCGAGCTCGGGCTCGGGGAGCTTCTCGAGAAGATGCCGGGGAGCATGAACCAGATGGTGGGGGATACCGGCTGGCAGCTCTCGCACGGGGAGAAGAGCCGGCTCTTCCTCGCGCGGGCGCTCCTCCAGGGCTCGGACCTGGTGCTCCTCGACGAGAGCTTCGCCGCTCTCGATCCCGAGAACCTGCGCCAGGCTCTCCTCACGGCTCGCGAGCGGGCTTCTAGTTTGGTCGTCGTCGCCCACCTTTAACCCCGCCGACCATGACGCTCTCGTGCCTGGCTGCGCGCGTTTCGACGCGTCTGCAACACGTGCTGGCGCGGTCGCCCATCGACGCTGTATTCTTACTTGAGGCATGGAGAAAGCTTCAATAGATTCGGGTGGCGCGGCCGTTCGCATGAAAACTGTGGGCCGCAGAATCGATAGGAATGGAGTATCCCTCGATGAGGCGCGGCAGTTGCTGCGTACGGCTGCTGCGCTTCGGCCGGCCGATGTGCTCGTACCCAAAGGAATCTACCGATTCTCGACCTTCGAGGAGGCGGACCGTTGGATGAGAGAGACGGTGGCAGCCCTCGCCGCCATCCGGCACCAGTAGATCCACCGCTTGACGGCGGACTGCAAATTCCCTGTACGCGCCCTTAACCTTTGCCCCGCTCTCCTCGCGCTCGGTCCCGCGAGAGAAGGTGCTGCATGAGCTGGTCACTGGCTCGGAAGTTTGTTTGCCGCAGGCGACTGAAGGCGAGAGCAAGGTCAGCGAAGCCGTGCTCCGCCGCGTCGTAGAGAACTCGGAGCGTTCCCAGGACTTCGACGTTCTTTCTCTCCGCTTCACGGCGACCATCCCGGTCGTCTATCAGGAGCACAGCAGTCAGCTCGGAGGCGAGCGCAATTGCCTCTCGCTCCCCCGGGCCGAGGACCTCGGAGAGACCTTCAACTGGCTGGCCTGGAGTTTCAATGGAGAACCAAGGGGGCGGGTTGGAAAGCCACGACCGAACCACCTCGGGCGTCCGTTGTTGGCGGAGCTCTCGCAGGACAGCGGGTGGCACCATCAACCGGCCGTACAAACCCGGCAAAACATGAACATGCTCGATGAGGAGCAGATAATGCAGTGGGCTTGCATCGGCGACGACGATCACTTGGGTCGTCGTTCGCGGTCGCGCTCCGCGGCCAGTTCCGCCTGTCGCTCCTCAATCAAGCGAGCGCTCGTCGCACCTTCGCGCTCGAAGTCATCGACGGTGTACTCGAGTGGCACGCCATGGTGCTTCAGAAATCCGTCCAGCTCGTAGCGGGAAGGGATCTGAAGCAACCGACAGAGCTGGTGGGCAGTAATGCGATTCCTTCGATAGGCGTCAATGGCAAGCGCTTCGAGGGCAGCCCGCGACAAGTCCTGACCCTTGTCGGCAAGTTGATCGAGAACCTCTTCTGGCAGATCGAGCCAAACCTTCACAATATGAGTATAGGGCAAACACGGGACGGTAGTATGATTGGTCGAACAGGTCCTGGGGAACCGGGGTGGCCATCCACGAACCCTGGGCGAAGAAGGGATAGTAAAGTTCAGTCTCGTCGGTCAAGGGCGGAGGTTGGGTTCGCCGCGAGCGTCGTGTCATCCGCGGGACGCCCCCGAGGGTTCTCCGCCTCCGGGATCCTCACATCGACCCCCGGCTTAATCATCGGGGTGACCATCAAGAAAATGATGAGGAGCACGAGCATGACGTCCGCGAGCGGAGTCACGTTGAACTCATCGTTGAGACCCATGGCGGGCAAGAGGCACCTCACTCGTCAGATCAGTCCGTTGGACACCGAACCCCGCGTAGGGGTTCCGACTTATGATGGTGCGCCAACCGGCCTGGAGGTGCATTCGATGCGAACCGCGGCGCTCTTGATCCTGCTCCTGGGAGCTTGCCAGGCTCCGCCGGTCGAGCAATCCCAGCCGACCAAGCAAACCGATCTCCTCGAGGCCCCCGCTCGCGACAACGACGGAGTCCTCCGGGTTCTCGTCCTCCACGACATGGAGGGGCTGAGCGGCCAGGACGATCCGCGGACGTTCGACTTCGACCACAAAGATCGCTACGCCGAGGGGCGCGAGCATCTCGTGGGGGACGTGAACTCGGTCATCGCCGGCCTCTTCGCCGGCGGCGCCGACGAGGTGCACGTCGTGGACGGGCACGGGAGCGGTAACCCCGAGCCCGATATCCTGCTCGATCGCCTCTACACCCGGGCGCGGATGGTGTTCCGCGACCAGCCCTTCCGCCAGTACGTGGATCTCGTGGAGCCGGGAACGTACGATGCCGTCGCCGTCGTCGGCATGCACGCGAAGACCGGAAGCCACGGCTTCGCCTCCCACACCTACACTCTCGGAATCGAGATCCTGCTGAACGACCGGGCCATCACCGAGACCGAGCTCGTCGGCTATTCGTTCGGCAGAGCCGGCGTCCCGGTGATCTTCGCCTCCGGGGACGACCGCTTGGCCGCAGACCTCGCGACCATGCCCTGGATCGAGTTCGTGACCACGAAAAAGGCGACGAGCGCATCGACGGCGGAGCTCCGGCCGCAGGACGAAGTGCGCGCCGAGCTCGAGGTCGCCGCCAAGCGAGCGATCGAAAAACGCGACCAGGCCAAGGTGATGAAGATCGAGGGACCGATCCGAGCGGCTCTTCGAGCCGTGCCGCCGGCGAGCCTCCAGGTCCTCGAGGGGGTTCCGGGAATCGACTACAAGGACGAGAGCGTCACCTTCGTGGCCAAGAATTTCCAGGAGGCCTATGACGGTCTCATCGAGCTCATCGGAGTCGCGACCACGAACTACAGTCGGGTTCTGGTCGAGAACCTGCGCTCGATCCCGGAAGGGTCGAAGCTCCTCTCGGAGTACAACGACCAGCTGGTTGGGCGCTGGCTCGACTTCGAATCGGGCCGCTGGATACCGCCGGTGCCGGAGCCGGCTCCCGAAGGCCAGCGATACCACGGAGCTCGGTGAGGTTCCGATGCCGAGACTCTCTAATGAGACCTACTGAATGACCCTAAGGGTCAAAACTCTCTTGAGTCATTGAGCCAAGAGACAGCGAAGGCTGTAACCTATCTACCCACATTTGTAGGTTTGACACTACGTTGGATCTCCACTACTATAACCGAGCCAGTGCGTTGAGATGTGCGGGTTCCTTAGAAGGAGGAGCCTCCAAATGACAGTCAAGACTCGTATCCGGGCAGGCGAGGGCGGCAAGAAGTTCTAGATCGCACCATCTGCCATTTGCTTCTTATGGAAGGGCGGCATCTGTGCCGCCCTTCTTCGTTTCTTGGGCCTTGAGACTGACGACCTGCTCCGACAGCCACTCGTGCAGCTCTCCCGCCCGCGCCCGTTCCTCGGAGGCGTGCTTCGAATCTCCCTGCTTTTCCAATAACTCGGCGGACAAGACGTAGGCTCGCTGGAGGAGGGGTTTGCCTCCGTATCCGTCGGCGAGGCCAACCGCCTTGTCGACCATGCCTCGGGCCGCGTGGACGTCGCCCTTCGCGAGAAGGGCTTTGGCCAGGGCCAAGGACGCGTCGGCCTCGACGAAAAGCAATCTTCGAACAGAGGTTTCTCTCAGAGTCGACTCGAGTATCGTGATCGCCGACCCCAACCTGCCCAGTCGGTGTTCCGCCTCGCCGATCCGTACGCTCGTCTCCAAAGTGATGAGTGGATCGACACCTTTTTGGCCTCGCACGTTCTGCCAGTGGTTGAGGGCCTCACGCGACTCTCCACGGGCTTGCGCGACTTCGCCCTCGATTAAGTGACGGAGAGCTCCGAGGTCGTGCCCCCTCATTTCCGACAGGATCTCCGACCCTCGTGCGACCGCAAGCTCCGCCCCGTCGGTATCGCCTATCCTTGCGAGGAGTCTCGCTTCCAAGAGGTGCGTTCTCGCCACGATGCGGGGCTGCCCGACGCTTCCCGACAAGTCCTTGCTTTCGTATAGCTCTTCCTGAGCCTCCCGAATCCGCCCCTGGTACAGGTACACGAGAGACAGACCGTTGTGAGCGTTCGCCACCCCCGGGAGATTGTCCGCCTCACGAAAGGCCGAAACCGCGTTCAGGTACGCTGTCGCTGCTTCGTTGAATTGAGCCTTGGCGAACAGCACCTGTCCTTGGTGCAAGAAGTTCAGGCCGCGCTCGATCGGGTCCTCCGAAATCGCGATGTGCACCTTCGCCTGCTCGAGATACACCATCGCGTCCGCGTAGTTGCCCATCGAAGCGTACAGGTGCCCGATGTAGTTCAAACGGTCGGCGAGCTCGGTGTGCTCCTTCCTCTCCCACTCGATCTCCAACGACTGGCGGGCAATCTGCACCGCCCTGTCGAGATCTCCCGAAAGCTCCGAGACGATGCTGAGGTTCGTAAGCGCGAACGACTCCATCGTTGAGTTTCCGGATTGGCGCGCGAGTGCCAAGCCCTCTTCCAGCAGGCTGCGCGCGCGGTCCAGGTCCCCCATGTTGTGATGGAGCTTGGCGAGGTTAACCAGAGCCGCCGTCACGCCCCGCACGTCCTCGGCCTTCCTTCGATAGTCGAGAGATTTCTCGAGGTGACCCAGGGCTAGGTCGGGCCGTCCGGAGTCGAGGTGCGCCACACCCAATATCGAGTGGATCATCCCCATCGTCTCGGCATCGTCGTCGAATCGCCGTGACTGGAGTGCCGCGTCGAGCGCGGAGATCGCCTCCTCGCGCCGCCCCGTAAGGACGAAGGCGCGGCCGAGACCTAGGACTGCAGCGCCGTAGTCGGGCGCGAGGTCGCGGACTTTCTGGTACTCGACGGCCGCTGCGTCGAGACTGCCTTGTGCTTCGAGCGAGGTCGCTAGATTCAGCAGGACTCCGGGGTCCTGAGGATAGAGCCCCGCGAGCTCGCGATAGCTTGTGACCGCGGAGTCGGGGTCGTCTTCGATCTGGGACGCGATAGCATGGATCTGAAATCGCTCCCCGATCGGAAGGGGTTGCGCTTCGACCAGGGTTTTGGCCCGTCGCGCCGATTGAAGTGCCGCGCTGTCGTTGCCGAGATTGAAGTGCGCCTGAGCGAGCTTGGCGTGGGCCATGGCAAATTCCGGATCTAGCTCGACCGCGCGCTCGAAACTCACGCGAGCCGTCTGGTTCGAGCCCTTCTGAAGCTCCTGCACTCCCTGGTGATAGGTGCGAAACGCCTCGACCGAGGAGGTCGAGACATCCGCCAGGGGTCGATTGCCCTCGCTCCAGGGATCCACCTCCAGCGAAGCGGACAGCCTCGTCGTCATCTCGTCGACGAGAGCGAAGATTTCGGTGCTGGTTCCATCCACCCGGACCGGTGAGTCGAGTCCCTGCCGGGAGTTTCTCAGTGTCAGATCCACGCGCAATCTGCCTTCCGCCTCGATGAATCTGCCGTGCAAGGCGAAATCGGCTCCGGAGGTCTTTGCGATGACCTGAATGGTCTGCTCGTCGAAGCGAGTCTCGCCGTCCTTGCCTAGTTCCTCGAGAATCCGCGCGATTCGCTCGGCGAGAACAGGTCGCAGGGACCGCGACTGCGAGACGTCCGTGATCAGCATCTCTTGTATCCCGTTCTCCATCCATTCGAGCTCGGGGTTCCCCGTCATGTTGTGGAACGGAAGAATGGCGATCGTGGTCACGGGAACGTCCGCCTGGACTTCCCCGCTCGGGCTTCTCAGCAGGACCCACATGCCGAGACTGAGAGAGCCCAGAAGAACCGCGGCAATCCAGCCTTTCCGGCGAAGGATGCCCTTGCGGGTCCGGAGAAAGAGCGAGCTATCGACCTGTTCCCGCTCCAGGTCCTGGAGGACTTCTTCCGCCGTCTTGTAGCGGAGGTCGGGGTCGACCTCCATGAGCTTGAGGATGATGCGCTCGAGGTACGGCGGGATCTGCGGGTTGAGTGCCCGCGGGGGCGTCGGCTTCACCTGGAGTCGGGCGACGACTTTGGAGATCGCGGTGTCGCCCTTGAAGGGGACGTCGCCGGTGAGGAGCTCGTAGAGAATGATCCCCGCGGAGTAGAGGTCGGACTGGACGTTCGTGGTCTCGCCTTTGACCTGCTCGGGGGAGATGTAGTCCGGGGTCCCCATCATCTCGCCCGAGCCGGTGAGAGTCGCGGTGTCGGCGGTGCGGGCGATGCCGAAATCCATGATGCGGAGAAGCCCGTCCCGGTCGACCATGATGTTCTGGGGCTTCAGGTCGCGGTGGACGACGCCCTGGCTGTGGGCCTCGGCGAGCCCCGAGAGCATCTGCTTCATGAAGGAGATGGCTTCCTTCGCGGGGATGGTCTTTTTCTCGTGCAGGAGATCCCGCAGGCTCTGGCCCTCGACGAGCTCCATGGTGAAGAACTTGACGCCGCCCTCGGCCTCGCCGAGGTCGTAGATGCGGACGACGTTCTTGTGGGTAATCTTGCGCGCGAGGACCAGTTCCTGCTTGAAGCGCTTGAGGACCTCCGGTCCTATGCCCTTCTCCGTGCGGATGGTCTTCAGCGCCACCGGACGATCCAGCTCGAGGTCGAGGGCCTTGTAGACCCGGCCCATGCCTCCTTCCCCCAGCTTCTCCAGGACCTGGTAGCGGTTTCCGAAGCGGAAGAGTCTCGGAGGGTCGCCGCTGTACTGGGTATCCGTGGGAAGCCGGGTGAAGCCGTCTCCGGAATCGCTGCCGCCGTTCGTCCCTTGAACGGAGAGATCCGTTCCGACCGCCATGATGGGGTCGGTCTTCTCGTCGTTCGAACGGAATACGTCCACCAGCAACGCCTCGCAGTGCGAGCACTCGACGCGATCGGAGGCGTTGGCGCGGCCGCAGGAAGGACAATCCACCGGAGCGACCCCCAGATTCTTGCTAATTGTGATCGATACAACTATTCTGCGGGGCGCTTTCGGGAAAATCAACCCGATTTCATCAGAAAACCATGCGCTATCCGCTGATTTCGATGGTCTTCGTCCTGGCGGCGTCCGCCTGCCAGACGCCCCAACCGCCGGCGCCCGCGGTCTCCTGGTGGAAAGGAAACCTCCACACCCACTCGCTCTGGAGCGATGGGGACGACTTCCCGGAAATGGTCATCGACGGGTACAAGAAGGCGGGATACGACTTCGTCGCCCTCTCCGACCACAACGTCCTCGCCCAGGGGGAGCGCTTCGTGGATGCGGACCCGGCGATCCTGGCCGACTACCGGGCCCGTTTCGGAGACGACTGGGTCGAAGTGGCGGACGGACGGGTAAGGCTCAAGACGTTCGAGGAATATCGCGCTCTTTTCGAAGAGCAGTCCAAGTTCCTTTTGATACAGAGCGAAGAGATCACCGACCGTTTCGAGAAGAAGCCTCTCCACGTGAACGCCACCAACGTGAAAGAGCTCATCGAGCCCCAGGGTGGGGGAAGCGTCCGGGAGGTCCTGCAGAGAAACGTAGACGCCGTCCTCGCGCAGCGGGAGAGGACCGGGGAGCCCATGTTCCCCCATGTGAACCACCCGAATTTCGGCTGGGCGGTCAAGGTGGAGGACCTGATCGCGCTCCGGGGCGAGAAATTCTTCGAGATCTACAACGGCCATCCTCTGGTCCATAACGAGGGCGACGAGCTTCGGCCGAGCACCGAGAGGATGTGGGACATCCTGCTCGCCGAGAGGCTCTCGGACGGCGAGGGCGTGATGTACGGGATCGCCGTCGACGACGCGCACAACTACCGCGCCCTCGATTCCCAGCACTCGAACCCGTTCCGCGGATGGGTCCGCGTGCGCGCGAGGGATCTCTCGGCCGGGGCCCTCATCGAGGCCATGGAGCGCGGGGATTTCTACGGCTCGTCGGGAGTGGAGCTCGAGGACATTCTCGTCGACGGTGAGGGGCTGTCGCTTCGCGTTCGCGCCGAGGAGGGCGTTCAGTACCGTACCCTCTTCACCGGGACAAGGCGAGGATACGACCGATCGACCGAAGAGGTGACCCCGGGTGAGAACGAAGAGAACGACGAGAACGAAGACGCGGCCGTCCTCCGGCGGTACAGCGCCGACATCGGCGAGATTCTGGCCGAGGTCGAGGGTCCGAATCCCAGCTACCGCTTCCAGGGCGACGAGATGTACGTCCGGGCGAAAGTGACCTCGACGAAGCTCAAGACGAACCCTTACCGCGAGGGGGAGTACGAAGCCGCTTGGGTGCAGCCGGTCGTTCCCGCGCGCTGAGTTAGTTAATATTGATGCAAGATGGCTGAAGAAACGCCTCCTTCCCCTCAGGCCCCCGCGGCCGCGGCAGAGCCGCAGCCTCCCTATGTCATCGAGGGCGCTCGCTCGAGCCGCGCCAAGTGCAAGACCTGCAGAAAGACGATCGACAAGGGCGTCCTGCGCCTCGGGGTCCTCATCGAAGGCCCCTACGGCATCGGCTACCTCTGGCACCACCTGACCTGCGCCGCCAAGAGGCGCCTCGACGACGTCGAGGAGGCCTACGCCTCGGAGGCCTGGAAGGCGGCGAAGGAGCCGCCTTCGGACGTCCCGTCCATCGAGGAGCTCCGCAAGGTCAACGAGGAAGCGGAGGAGAAGAGGCAGTCGCGGCCGAAGCTCCCGTTCGCCGAGGTCGACCCCTCGGGGCGGGCGAAGTGCAAGCAGTGCGGGGAGCTCATGGAGAAGGGGAGCCTCCGGGTGGTCCTCGGCCGCGAGGTCGAGTTCGGAAGCCAGTACCGCACCATGCCCATCCAGGTCCATCCCGCCTGCGTCGCCGCCGAGATCGAGCGCGAGGACTGCGCCACCGAATCGGCGGGATTCGTGGAAGCGATCCGGGCGAACAGCCAGGGCGTCACCTCCGAGCAAATCGACGCGGTCCTCGAGGCGGTCGGAGAACTGGAAGAAGAAGAAGCCCCGCCGTTCTAGGCAGGTTGCGGAAAATGCGTCTGCAACCTGCGCGAGCGAAGCGAGCCCGGCCCGAATGGGCCGCCGACATCTTCGGGCCGCGGGGGTGGGGCCCCGCGGCAATGATGCACTTTAGGTGAGCCTTGAGTCTCGAAACAGCCCGGCGCGTGGCGGAGGCGGTCGCGCGCGAAGGCGGGCGCGCCCTCCTCGTCGGCGGCTACGTCCGCGATCGGCTTCTCGGCATCGAGTCCAAGGATCTCGATATCGAGGTCTCCGGCCTGTCTTTCGAAGACCTCGAGAGGCTTCTCTCGACCCTCGGAGAAGTGATTCACGTCGGGAAGGCCTTCGGTGTCTTCCGGGTAAAGGGTCTCAACATCGACTTCTCTCTTCCCCGGCGCGATAGCAAGGTCCGTCCCGGCCACACGGGGTTCGACGTTTCCTACGACCCCGGGATGACGTTCGTGGAGGCGGCGCGCCGGCGCGACCTCACGATGAACTCCATCGGCCTCGATCCTCTGACTCTCGAGTACCTCGATCCCCACGGGGGAAGGAGAGACCTGAGAGACAGGCGCCTCCGGGCGACGGACCCCGTTCACTTTCCCGAGGACCCGCTCCGGGGGCTCCGGGTGGCGGGGTTCGCGGCCCGCTTCGAGATGGCGCCCGACGAGGAGCTGAAGAAGCTCTGCTCGGAGCTCGACCTCTCGGAGCTTTCGGGAGAGCGCGTCTTCGTCGAGCTCGAGAAGCTTCTCCTTCGAAGCGAGAGGCCCTCGATCGGATTCGAGCTCCTGCGGGAAACGAGGCTTCTCCGCTTCCTTCCCGAGGTCGAAGCCCTCGTGGGAGTCCCCCAGGAGCCCGACTGGCATCCCGAGGGCGACGTCTGGATTCACACCATGATGGTTCTGGACGAAGCGGCGAAGCTCCGAACGGGGAATGCCTCGGACGATCTCGCGCTCATGTACGGAGCTCTCGCTCACGATTTCGGAAAGCCGGCGACGACGCGAACGATCGGGGGGAGAATCACTTCCTACGAGCACGACGTCAAAGGCGTCGCCATCGCCGAGGCGTTTCTCGAGAAGCTCCGGGCGCCCAGGGAGCTCACGGAGAAGGTCGAGGCCCTCGTGCGCCATCACCTGGCGCCCGCCCTGTTCCACAAGAACGGCGCCACGGCGAAAGCCTACCGACGCCTCGCCCGCGACCTCGACGCCTCGGGGGTGCGGCCGGACCTTCTCCTCAGGGTCGCGACGTCGGATCATCTCGGGCGCACGACCGACGACGCGTTCGCCCGGAGGTTTCCCTCGGGCGAGCACTTCAAGACGATGATGGAATCGCTCGAGCTCGTGACCGAGGCTCCGAAGGACGTCGTCCTCGGTCGGCACCTCATCGCCCGCGGGCTTCCGCCCGGGCCGGAGTTCGGGCGTATCCTCGCGGAGTGCCGCGACGTGCAGGACGAAACCGGCTGGGACGACCCGGAGAGAATTCTCGATCGGGTTCTTGACGGGCGATGAATAGCGACGACGCCTCCGAGGTTCGCGCGGTGCTGGAGCGGGTTCGTCAGTATCTGGATCGCTACGGCTGGGACGTCGCGGAAGACGAAGAATCCTGGCGGGAGTATCAGAAACGAAGAATGGCCGAGGAGTACGGCGAGGAAGAGTGGTGATGTGTTCGCGAAAACGCGATCGTTGTGAGTAGTCGGCGTCTGGGCTATCCTCGCGGCGCCATGAGGGCGCTTTCTCTCGTCCTCCTCCTCTCCGGAATTCCGGCCGAAGGCTCGGACAACCCCGAGGCGCGGGCTCTCTACGAGCAAGCTCTCGCGTCGTTTCAAACGCGCACCCGGGAGGGGCTTTCCGAGGGTCGTCTTCTCTTCCAGGAGGCGGTGGCGCTCGACCCCGGATTCGCCGAGGCTCACGCGGGAGTAGCCGACGCCTCCTGTCTTCTAGCGCTCTACGGCTACGAAGCGCCTATCGAGGTGATGCCCCGGGCTCGCGAGGCGGCGATGGAAGCGATACGCCTGGAGCCGTCGCTCGCGAAGGCCCACGCCTCGCTTGGACTCGTCCGCTACCTTTACGAATGGAGCTTCGACGAGGCGGAGTCGAGCTTCGAAAAAGCGATTGCGCTCGACCCCGCCTATCCCTCCGCCCATCACTGGTTCGCGATGATGCTCATGGCTACCGGCCGCTACGAGGAAGGCCTCGAGCAGATCGAAAGAGCGAGGGCCCTCGAGCCCGAATCCGCGCTCTACGACGTGAAGCGGGGAACGATCCTGATGGCCGGAGGCAGGCTCGACGAAGCCGAAGCGCACCTCCGCGCGGTTCTCGAAAGGCGCCCCGGATCTCCTCTGGCGCACCGCGAGCTCGGTCTTCTGGAGCTCGTTCGCGGCCGGCCGGATGCGGCGGGCCTTCTTCTCGACTCGTCGGAGCCGGCCTATGCCCTGGTCCTCGGTCCGTTGGGCCGGAAGAGCGAGGCTCGACAGATGCTCGAAACGCTCCGCGACCTGGAGTCCTCGAGCTACGTCTCTCCCGTCGACTTCGCCGTGATCTACGCCGGCCTCGGGGAAACAGGCGCGGCGCTCGACGAGCTGGACCGCGCGTTCGAGATTCGAGACGCGGCGCTGGTGTATCTCCGGTCCCAGCCGGGACTCGCCCCCCTTCGCTCCGAGGCGCGCTTCCAGGAGATCCTGAAGCGCATGGGAATTTGAGGTGCGATGATGAAGAAACTCGCAATTCTTCTCCTGCTTCTTTCGCCTGTCGCTTCCGCCCAGGAGCTGCGCTTCGCCGTCAGCTTCCCCGCGGAGAGGAGCGCGAAGCCTCTCGATGGACGGCTCCTTCTCCTGATCTCGAAGGATCCGGCGAAAGAGCCGAGATTTCAGATCCAGACCGGACCGAAGACCCAGGTCGTCTTCGGGATCGACGTCGACGGGCTGGAGCCGGGGAAAGACGCGTTCTTCGACGCGAGCGCCAAAGGCTACCCGGTCGACAGCCTGCGCGATATCCCGAAGGGCCGCTACCGCGTCCAGGGACTCCTCCATCGCTACGAGACCTTCCAGCGCAAGGACGGCCACGTGGTGAAGCTCCCGATGGACCGCGGAGAGGGCCAGCAGTGGAACCTGGCCCCGGGAAACCTCTACAACGAGCCGGTGGAGATGGAGATCGATCCCGCGAAAGGCGGGACGCTTCGCCTCAGCCTCGACAAGGAGATCCCTGCGATCCCCGATCCCCCGGAGACCAAGTACATAAAGCACGTTGAGATCCAGAGCAAGCTCCTGACGGAGTTCTGGGGACGGCCGATGCATCTCGGCGCCCACGTGCTCCTCCCCGAGGGCTTCGACGAGCATCCCGAAGCGCGCTACCCGCTCATGGTCTACCACGGCCACTTTCCGTACACCATGAGCGGTTTCCGCGAGGAGCCTCCGGATCCGAACCTGAAACCGGAGTACAGCGAGCGGTTTCGCTGGGAGGGCTACAATCGGACGGAGCAGGAGCACGCCTACCAGTTCTACAAGGATTGGACCGGGCCGGACTTCCCGCGGGTTCTCGCGATCGAGATCCAGCACGCGAACCCCTACTATGACGACTCCTACGCGGTGAACTCCGAGAACCTCGGCCCCTACGGCGACGCCATCACCTACGAGCTGATTCCCGAGATCGAGAAGAGGTTCCGGGGCATCGGCCAGGGCTGGGCCCGGTTCCTCTACGGAGGATCGACCGGGGGATGGGAGGCGCTCGGAGTCCAGGTGTTCTATCCCGACGAGTACAACGGGTGCTTCGCCGCCTGCCCCGACCCCATCGACTTCCGCGCCTACACCGTGGTCGATATCTATAAAGATAAGAACGCGTACTATCTCGACAGCGACTGGAAGAAGACCCCGCGTCCCGGGCTCAGGGACTATCTCGGCCACGTGAGCGGGACCTCCGTCGAACTGAATCGCATGGAGCTGGTCCTCGGGACGAAATCCCGATCGGGGCAGCAGTGGGACATCTGGGAAGCCGTGTACTCGCCCGTCGGGGAAGACGGCTACCCGAAGCGGATCTGGGACAAGGAGACCGGAGTCATCGACAGGAAAGTCGCCGAGTTCTGGCGGGAGAACTACGACCTCTCCTACATCCTGAAGCGCGACTGGGCGAAGCTCGGCCCGAAGCTCGAAGGGAAGATCCACATCTACGTCGGCGACATGGACAATTTCTACCTGAACAACGCCGTCTATCTCATCGAGGAGTTCCTCGAGAGCACGAAGAACCCCTACTACGGCGGCGAGGTCGACTACGGCGACCGGGCCGAGCACTGCTGGAACGGCGACCACACCCGGCCGAACGCCACCTCGCGGCTCCGCTACCACCAGATGTTCATCCCCAAAGCGGTCGAGAGGATTCTGAAGACCGCGCCTCCGGGAGCGGACCTGAAGAGCTGGAGGTACTGAGTTCACGCGCCTTGAAAATCGAACGTCGGAGTTTCGATTTTCAAGGTCGTTCCTCGCCCCCGTCTCCGCTCCGGGCGGAAACGGGCTCGTGATTGAAAGTGCGCTTTCCTTCTGGTAGCTTGCCCCCGAACACACTTACCAATTTCTATCAAGGCGGTTGGAGCCGTGAGCGACGATCGGCGGCATAGCCAGAGAGCGCTTTTCTGCAACGAGGTCGAGGTGGTGGGCTATGGCCCTCGACGCTCCGCGGACCTGAGCGCCGGGGGTATGTTCATCGAGACCATCGCCTCGTTTCCGAGGGACACCGTGCTGCAGCTCAAGTTCAAGCTCGGGGAGAGCGAGTCGGTTCCGATCGTCGTCCGGGCCCGGGTGCTCTACGTCGCGAACGGCATCGGGGTCGGAGTCGAGTTCATGGATCTCGAGCCCGAGGACCGGGTGCGGATCGAGCGTATCCTTCCGGAGTGACGCGACAGGCGCGTCACTCGGTCCGGCCGACCCCCTCGGAGCGCCGCTGCACCGACCCGTCGCGCACCTTTTTCGCCTGCGCCTTCACCGCGTCGAACTCCTCGCGGAGGCGCCGGATATCTTCGGGCGTGAGCCGCTCGACGTTGGAGTAATCGAGCTTCCAGTCGGCGCTCGCGCTCCATCTCAACGGAGATTGAACGGTCGTGCGCGCGGCCGGGGCCGTTTCGAGAAGGCTCAACGCCAGGTCGAGAGTGAGGGCTTGAGACGCGGGGTCCTTCGGCCGACCCGCGGCGTTGCCGAGGGGGAAATCGGAGAAGAGGAAACGCGGCACGCCGACGTACTCGACGATGTCCTTCGCGCAGCCCATGACGACCGTCGAGATACCGTTCTCCTCCAGCAGGCGCGCGGCGAGGCAGACCGTCTGGTGGCAGACGGGACAATTGGGGACCAGGATCGCCGCATCGACGCCGTCGGCCCGAGAGCGGGAGAGGATCTCCGGGCAATCGACCTCGAGCGTCGTGCGGTGACTCCTATTGGTAGGAGCGCCGTGGAAGTGCTTCGCCACCGAGCCGATCCGGCCCGACGCCGCCCGGCGCCGCAGCTCGGCCAGCGGGAAATAGGCCGCGATGTCCTCGCCCGTGGTATGCGCGCGGTCGATGGCCACGTGGGAGATGCGCAGATCGGGGTCCTCCGAGGCGTCGCCGGAGTAGACCTCGTAGAACTTGGCCGCACCGTTGTAAGGCGCCCTCGGGCCCTGGTCGCCCTTGCCCGGCTGATAAGGCGCCGCCGTGGTGACGATCGCGACCCGGCTCCGGGAGAGTGGCTTTCCCAGAGGCCGAAACGGAACGTCCGCGTAGTGCGCCCACTCGTAAGGCGCGCCGTAGCCCAATGTCTGGTAGTACTCCCGGATCCGCGGCATGTAGGGAATCGGCGCGTCGTGCGCCGGGGCGAAGCCGAAATCTCTTGCGCGCTCGCTGGTCATGGCCGGTCCTCTCCATCGACGAGCGCGACGACCTCGTCCGCCAGCCGCGCGAGGAGGGCGACCGTTCGGGCGGCGCTCGCGCCGATGGCGTCGATCTGTCTCTGCGTCAGCGGCAGCGCGTCCACCACCCGGTCGAGATCGTCACGGTGGTGCGGATCGAGGCGAGCATGCCGCAAGAGCGCGCTGAAAGCCTCCGCCGGAAGCTTCGTTCTTTCGATGATTTTCATGAGATGCCCCTCGTCGGGAGGGCTGCCCTCGAGGACGGCGATGTACCCGAGGAGCGCGACGGGGTGCAGGTGGAGTATCCAATAGTACTGCGAGCCTACCAGTGCCGCCGCCGCCGCCGAGGGCATTCTCTCGAGCACTTTTTCTCTCGGGTAGCCCAGAGCTTCGAAGTCCTCGAGCACCCAGTCGTCGTGGCCGCGCTCCTCGGGAATATGCTTCTCCAGGTAGTCCCCGAGCGCACGCGAGACCGGGTCGCGGTCTCGGAGCCTCCACGTCTCCCGAAGGGCGGTCTCCATGAGAGGAACGCTGGCGCGTACCACGGCATGGGTGGTGATCAGAAACTCCGGATAGAGCTCCGCCAGCCGGGGATGCGACCAGAAGCGAGCCGCCGACTCGATCAGCGGACCGCTGACCAGAGCGATCTTGAACCGCAATCGCTCGCTCGGTCGGTGAAACCCGACGAAGCCCGTCGATTCCGTTCGTCGTACTTTCGAGATACGCCAGACCTCAGAAGAATATGAGATGGTGATCGTTCCCGTTCTGGACGAAGAAGTCGGCGCCGAGCTTCGTCTTGATTTCGATGATGGCGTCGACGTCCGCATCGGACAGCGTCTGCTCGACCCAGTCTTCGTCGCTGGCGTCGAACGCCGATCCCTCCGGAATGCATCCCGCGTCCCTCAACCTCTGCAGCTTGCTCTTGCCTACTTGACCCATGGCATCCTCCAGAATCCCGGCAGCGACTCCGCCGTCCGCTTCACGCCTTCCTCGACGGGTCGGCACCTCGAGCCGCGATGCTCGGTGTCGTCTGCTCCGCCACGTCGAGCCCCATCCGTCGCACGAGCGAGACCAGCCCCGGGTCTCGACGCAGCGGGTCGAAGACCGGCCAGACGGACGCATAGCAGAGGAGGGCATCGCGCTTTTCCGCGGATCTTTCCAGCCAGAAGAGAGCGGACTCCGCGTCGCCGAGTCCGATATGGATGAGCGCGCGGCTGAAGGGCGCGACGTAGATCTCGCCTTCCAGCTCCTCGAGCGTCGAAAGCAGCCGGGCGGCCTCTCCTGGCCTCCCCGCGCGCGCGTGACACCATCCGAGACTTCCCAGCATGAGAGGACTGCCTCCCGTCAGGTCGCGGCCGCGCTCGAACGCGGCGACCGCTTCGCCGAACTCGCCGCATTCGACGCTCGCCAGCCCCAGAATCGCGTAGAGCTCCGGATAGGCGGGATGGAGCTCGAGCCCGCGCCGGCACTCCGTTATCGCCCGCGCGAAATCGCGGGAATTATAGTGGGTGGCCGCCACGGCGACGTTGGTGGCGGGCGACAGGGGATCGCGCTCCCGCGCCTCCTCGGCGACGCGCAGAGCTTCTCTCAGCCGCTTCATGAGTATCAGGTAGACCGTATACTCGACGTGGGCGGGCACGTAGCTCGGGTTGAGCCGGCGCGCCTCCTGGAGCTCGACCCCCGCGGCGCTCCAGTTCCACTCGAAGTACATGTGGACGTCACCGAGCGAGGTGTGCGCCTCGGCCAGGGTCGCGTCGGCGGCGAGCGCCCGGAGTGCCGCTTCCTTGGCTCGAGGCCAAACCTGGTCCGGCGGCGCCAGGCCCCAGGACGCCAGCGCGACGTAATAGTCGGCGATGCCCGAATGCGCCTGGGCGAACTCCGGGTCGATGGTGAGCGCTTCCTCGAGGTGGCGCAACGCCTGGACGAATGCCTCCGGAGTCTGCATGTGCCAGTAATAACGCCCCATGAGATACAGGTTGTAGGCTTCGATGTTGCGGCCTCCCCGCTTCACCAGCGGCTCTTCCAACTCGCCGCTCAGGCGCACCTCGAGCATCCTGACGATGCGCTGGGCGATCTCCTCCTGAATCGCGAAGACGTCCTCGACTTCTCGGTCGTAGCGCTCCGACCACATCGAGTAGCCGCTGGCGACGTCGATGAGCTGTGTCGTGATCCGGAGCTTGGACCCCGACTTCCGCACCGTGCCTTCCAGCACCGTACCCACGTCCAGCGTCTGGCCAATCCTCTGCACGTTCTCGCTCCGGCCTTTGAACTCGAAGGCGGACGTCCTGGGCACGACCGAGAGCCCGTCGATCCGGGCCAGAGCGTTGATGAGCTCGTCCGTCAACCCGTCGCTGAAATACTGGCGCTCGTCGTCGGCATCGAGATTTACGAACGGAAGCACCGCGATGGACGGAAGCCTTCGAGCGGTGGGCGATGCCGGCACCAGGCTTCGTTCCGACATCCGCAGACCGGCGAGCTCCTCCAGGAGCTCCCCGGCGCCTCCGTATCTAGCGCCGACGTCCTTCGAGAGGCACTTCGCGACGAGGCGGGTGACGCTTTCCGGCAGTCCGCTCACGAAGTCGGAGAGCCGGGGCGCTTTGTCGTGACGGATGCGATGGATGATTCCCTCGGAGCGATCTCCGTCGAATGGCAGCCGTCCGGAAATCATTTCGAAGAGAACGACTCCGAGGGACCAGATGTCGCTTCGGACGTCGATCGGAAGACCCGCCGTCTGCTCCGGCGACATGTACGCCACCGTCCCCACGGCGACACGGTCCAGGGTAATGCCCGCTTCCCCGCCGAACTTCGCGAGGCCGAAGTCCAGGATCTTGACGACGGATTCGCGGGTAACGAAAACGTTGCTGGGTTTGATGTCGCGGTGAATGATGTTCAGGGCGTGCACGCTCCTGAGGCCCCGCGCGACCTGCGCTCCGTAGTCGAGCGCCGTCGCGGGCGCGAGCGGTCCGCGATCGATGATCTCCCGAAGCGTCTCGCCCTCGTAGCAAGCCATGGCGATGAACAGCTGCCCCTCTTGAGTGGCGTCGACGTCGTAGATAGTGCACACGTTGGAATGATCGACGGACGACGCCGCCCGCGCCTCCCTCAAGAAACGCGTCTTCAGCTCTTCGTCGCGGCTCCAGCCTTGAGGAAGGAATTTGAGCGCCACCACGCGTCCGAGCTTCGTGTCGCGCGCCTTGTAGACATCCCCCATGCCGCCACCGCCGAGACGCTCGAGAAGCTGGTAGTGCCGGACGGTTCGAGAAGCCATTTTCGGTCCCGAGAACCTGACTACACGAAAGGAAAGAGCCGCGAGATTCGTACCATAACCCGGGTGGTTTTGCCAGCCTTCGGGTTGCAGCGGAATCCGACCTTGGACGCCGCGTCGAGCTCCCACTGTCTGCGACGCCGGGCTCGGTCGAAGGAGCCCGTCGTCGAGTATGCTACTCGATCGAAGGGCTCGAAGCCGTTCTCTCATGCATACGGAACCCACGCATGACGTGCTCGTGATCGGCGGCGGCAACGCCGGGATCTGCGCCGCGCTCGCCGCAAGCCGCGCCGGCGCGAGGGTGCTCCTGCTCGAAGCGGCTCCGCGATCGCTCCGCGGGGGAAACAGCCGACACACGCGGAACCTGCGCTGTTTGCACAGGGCGTCCGACGAGCTCCTGAGCGGGTCCTACGAGTTCTCCGAGTACTGGGAGGACTTGATGCAGGTGACGGAAGGCCGTACGAACGAGGAGCTCGCCCGGGTGACCCTCGAGGGGTCGGCCGGCTGCCGGGAGTGGATGGTGCGCCACGGCGCACGGTTTCAGCCCGCCCTCTAAGGGACGCTGCAGCTCTCCCGCACCAATGCGTTCTTCCTCGGTGGAGGCAAAGCGCTTCTGAACGCTTACTACCGTACGGCCGAGAAGATGGGGGTCGACGTCGAGTACGACGCGGAGGTGCGCGGTCTCGAGCTGCGGGATGGTCGATTCCACTCCGCCGCGGTCTTTCGCGACGGAGCGCACCGCGAGGTGCGAGCGAAGGCGGTCGTCGCCGCCTCCGGGGGCTTCCAGGGGAACCTCGACTGGCTCAGGGAGGTCTGGGGAGACGCGGTCGACAACTTCATCATTCGGGGAACGAAGTACGACCGGGGAACGGTCCTCCGGGCTCTCATGGAGCGGGGAGTCAAGAGCGTGGGCGATCCGGCGCAATGCCACGCGATCGCCGTGGACGCGCGGTCTCCGCGGTTCGACGGCGGGATCGTCACCCGGGTCGATTCGGTATCTCTCGGGATCGTCGTCAATCGCGACGCCGTTCGCTTCTACGACGAAGGCGAGGACTTCTGGCCGAAGCGCTACGCCATCTGGGGCCGGCTGATAGCACAGCAGCGCGACCAGACCGCCTTTTCGATCATCGATTCCCAATCGATGGGCTCGTTCCTGCCGTCCCTCTATCCGGCCATCCAGGCGGGCTCCATACGGGAGCTCGCCGCGCTCCTTCCCGTCGACCCCGCTGCCCTCGAGAGAACCGTCTCGGAGTTCAACGCCGCGGTGCGGCCGGGTGCGTTCGACCACTCCGTTCTCGATGATTGCCGCACCGCGGGTCTCACTCCCCCGAAGAGCCACTGGGCGCGCGCGCTTGACCGCCCTCCGTTCCTCGCCTACCCTCTTCGACCGGGAATCACCTTCACCTACCTCGGGGTCGCGGTGAACGGGAGGGCTCGGGTGCTCATGGAGAACGACGAGCCCGCGGAGAACGTCTTCGCCGCCGGGGAGATCATGGCGGGGAACGTTCTCGGGAAAGGGTACCTGGCCGGACTCGGAATGACGATAGGCACGGTCTTCGGACGCATCGCCGGCGAGGAGGCGGCGCGTCATGTCCGCGGTTGATTCCCTCCCGCTTCCGCTCCTCCGGGACGGCGAGCGGGCCATGAGGATCTGCAGCGCCTGCCGATACTGCGAAGGGTTCTGCGCGGTCTTTCCCGCGATGGAGCGAATGCGCTCGGTCTCCCCGGCGGATCTGACCTACCTCGCGAATCTCTGCCACGATTGCCGTGAGTGTTACTACTCCTGCCAGTACGCCCCTCCTCACGAGTTCGATCTCAACGTGCCCCGGGTGCTCGCCGAGCTGAGGCGGGAAACCTACCGCGAGTTCGCCTGGCCGAAGTCGTTCTTCGGCCTCCTCGGAAGGACCGGACCCTCGCTGGTCCTGAGCCTCTTTCTGAGCCCCGTTCTGATTCTCCTGGGAGCGGTCCTCCTCCAGGACCCTTCGACCGTGTTCTCGGCTCATTCCGTCGAGGAGGGCTCTTTCTATCGAGTCATCCCTCACGAGGCAATGATTCTCGGGTTCAGCGCGGTCGGCGGGTTCGTGCTCGTCGCTCTGGCGGCGGGTTTCAGGCGCTTCTGGCGCGAGACGGCGGAAGGCGCGGGCTCCTGGCTCGACCCTCGCGCGATCGGTCGAGCGCTCCGGGACAGCCTGCGGCTGCGCTACCTCGGGGGTGGAGGCGACGGGTGCGCCTACCCGGGCGAGCGCGCCTCGATGGCGAGGCGCTGGTTCCACCACCTGACGTTCTACGGATTCTCGCTCGCGTTCGCGTCCACGACGACGGCCGCGATCTATCACAACTTCCTGGGATGGAAGGCGCCCCACGAGCTCGTGAGCCTGCCGGTGATCCTCGGCACCCTCGGCGGCATCGGGCTCCTCGTCGGACCCCTGGGTCTTCTCGTTCTCAAGTCCGTTCGGGATCCCGCGCCCGCCGATCCGGTGCAAAGCCGGATGGACGTCGCTCTCCTCGCGCTCCTCTTTCTCACGAGCCTCACCGGCCTGCTGCTCTTGTCGCTGCGCGAGACCGCGGCGATGGGAGTGGTTCTCGCCGTTCATCTCGGCATGGTCCTGGGTCTCTTTCTCGCGATGCCCTACGGCAAGTTCGTGCACGGCATCTATCGATTCGGAGCACTCCTCCGATTCGCGAAGGAGGAGCGAGAGTCGTGAAAGCCCGGGTCCTCTGCGCGCTCGCTCTCGGCTTCTCAGGGTGCGGGGGCTCGTCGGGGCCATCGAGCACGCTGACGCTCCTGGCGCCGGCGGCGCCCGGGGGCGGGTGGGACCAGACCGCGCGGGTGATGCAGCAGGTCTTTCGCGAAACCGGCCTGGCGCCCGCGGCGCAGGTGGTCAACGTTCCGGGAGCCGGGGGCGTCGTCGGCCTCGCCCAGGTGGTGAGCTCGCACGAAGGCGATCCCAACCTCTTGATGTTGATGGGTCTCATCATGATGGGCGCGGTCTTGACCAATGAGTCGCCGGTGACGCTGGACGAGGTGACTCCCATCGCGAGACTGATCGGAGAGTACGAGGTGCTGGTGGTTCCCGCGGATTCCCCGCACCAGACGCTCGCGGATTTCGTGGCCGCCTGGAAGAGGGATCCGGGCGCGCTCGCGATCGGCGGGGGCTCGGCGGGGGGGACCGATCACATGCTCGCGGGACTGGCCGCGAAGGCGGTCGGGATCGAACCGACGCGGATCAACTACCTGCCGCACTCCGGAGGAGGCGAGTCGCTCGCGTCGATCCTGGGAGGCCACGTGGCGGCCGGTATCAACGGCTACGCGGAGCTCGTCCCGTTCATCGAAGCGGGACGGCTCCGTGCCCTCGCGATCTCGAGCGATGAGCGCGTCCCCGGAGTGGACGTTCCCACGTTCCGGGAGCAGGGAGTGGAAGTGTCGCTCGCCAACTGGCGTGGAGTCGCGGCGCCCCCGGGAATCTCCGGGGAGGAGCGGGCGAGGCTCGAAGGGCTTCTGGATCGGATGCGTGCCTCCGAGCCGTGGAAAGACGCTCTCGCGCGGAACAGCTGGGTCGACATGTTCCTGACGGGCGCGGAATACGAAGAGTTCCTGAAACAGGAGGACGCGCGCGTCGTCGCCGTGCTCCGATCCGTGGGCCTGATGGACTGAGCGAAACGTTGAACTCAGGGGACTCCGATTCTTCCAGCCTGGAGAGGCCGGGCCGGGACCGCGTCGAGATCGGAGTCGCCGTTTGCGGCCTCGCGCTCGGTCTCTTCGTTCTCGCCGGAAGCTTTTCGATCGGCCTCGGGGCCGGATACGACCGGATCGGCCCGCGCTTCTTTCCGTACCTGGTCGCCGCGGGGGCGCTCTTCTCGGGGGCGTTGCTCCTGAAAGAGGCGTTGGGGGGCGGACAGCCTTCGAGGGAAGATCGTGTTTCCCGAACGAGCGGATCCGTCGCCTTCACGCTGGGCCTCGCTCTCGCGTCGAGTGTTCTGCTCCTGGAGCGAGCGGGGTTCGTCCTCACCGCCGCTCTCCTTTTCTGGCTCGTCGCCCGCGCTTTCGCGAGCCCGCGGCCCTTGCGCGACGCGGTGGTGGGTCTCGCTCTTTCCGTCGCCGCGTATCTCGCGTTCACCCGAGGCCTCGGGCTGGTCCTGCCGGGTGGTCTTCTCGGCGGTCTCCTCTGAATGGACGCCCTCCGGCTTCTCGCAGAGGGCTTCGCCGTTGCGCTCGAGCCCGCGAACCTTCTCTGGGTCTTCGTGGGAGCCCTCCTGGGAACGGCCGTCGGAATCCTTCCGGGCATCGGCCCCGCTCTCACCGTGGCCCTTCTCCTGCCCGTCACCTACGGCCTCGAGCCGGTATCCGCCTTCATTCTTTTCGCCGGCATCTACTACGGGGCGATGTACGGCGGGTCGACGACGTCGATCCTGATGAACACGCCGGGCGAGAGCGGCAGCATCATGACCGCGCTCGAAGGAAACCGGATGGCTCGTTCCGGGCGCGCGTCGGCGGCCCTCGCGACCGCGGCCCTCGGCTCCTTCGTCGCCGGCACTCTCGGTACCGTCGCCCTGACCTTCACCGCGCCCGCCCTCGCGAACCTGGCCCTGACCTTCGGGCCGGCGGAGTACTTCGCGCTCATCGTCCTCGGCTTCACCACGATCTCGTCCGTGCTTGGAGGCACCCTGGCGCGCGGGCTTCTGAGCCTGTTCTTCGGTTTGGCGCTGGGCCTCGTGGGCATCGATCTGCAGACGGGACAGGCGCGCTATACGCTGGGATTGCCGGGGCTTCTCGACGGGATCGACGTCGTGGTCGTGGCCGTGGGGCTCTTCGCCGTCGGAGAGACTCTCTTCCAGGCATGGAAGGGGAGTGCTCGAGAAGCGGTAACGATCGTCCGGGGTTTCACGTGGATGTCGCGCGAGGACCTGGCTCGTTCCTGGAAGCCCTGGCTCCGGGGAACCCTCCTGGGGTTTCCCATCGGAGGGCTTCCTGCGGGCGGCGCGGAGATCCCGACGTTTCTCTCCTACGCCCTCGAGCGGCGGCTCTCTTCCCGACCGGAGGAGTTCGGTCGAGGCGCCATCGAAGGCGTCGCCGGCCCGGAGGCCGCGAACAACGCGGCGGTCGCGGGGGTGCTCGTTCCTCTCCTGACGCTCGGACTTCCGACGTCGTCGACCGCCGCCATGCTGCTCGCGGCTTTCCAGCAGTTCGACCTTCAGCCGGGACCTTTGATCTTCACGACCAACCCGGCGCTCGTCTGGGGACTGATCGCGAGCCTCTATCTCGGAAACGCCATGCTCCTGCTTCTGAATCTTCCGCTCGCACCGCTATGGGCGCAGCTCCTCCGAATCCCGGCGCCGAGCCTGTACGGAGGAATTCTCGTCTTCGCGACGCTCGGGACCTACAGTCTGAACCACTCCGTTTTCGACGTCGGCCTCATGTACGTCATCGGGCTCATCGGCTTCGTCATGCGGCGGGTGGATGTCCCCGTGGCCCCCGCGATCCTCGGCATGATCCTGGGCCCGATGGCGGAGCAGCAGTTCCGGCGGGCGCTCGCGATCTCGCAGGGCGATCCCTCCGTCTTTCTGACTCGGCCGATCTCCGCCGTCCTTCTCGGACTGGCCTTCGGCGCGATGCTAGCCCTGCCTCTGTGGCGGCTCTACCGGCGCGTGCCTTCGACGAAGTAGCCCTCGAGAAGGCCGGTCCTCCTCAGGAGCAGCGCGGGCGGCTGCACTGGAGAGTGCACCGCCGGGCGTCGATGACGTCGATCCGGCCGTCTCCCGTCAGGTCGCGCGGATCTCCCGGATCCGCGCTCCGGTTTCGCATCGCCATCACGAGATCGACGTCGCGGCGGTCCACGTCGAAATCGTTGTCGAGGTCGCAGGCCCCCGCGGCCCGAAAAAACGTGTACCGCTCATCGTCGCAGCCCTGGAACCCCCCGGGAAGCGTGAGCGGCTGGAACGTCGCGGCCCGCGGAAGGGTGATGACCGGAAGCGACGCGATGTCGCTCGTGCAGGGAAGCATCGGCGGATAGTAGGTCTTCGGCCCCGCCCGGAACTTGCCCGTGAGAAGCGCGCGGATGGGCGTCGGTCCCGTGCCCGCGGGAACGAGCTGCTGGAAGCTCAAGGACATCTGGTAGTCCACGCCGTCGACGGGGATACCCTCGGGGAAGTCGACCACCACGAGCTGCTTTCCCGGGCCGGGGGTCAGGGTACGGTTGTCGTCCACGGGGACGTAGGAGAGGCTCGGGTAGACGAGGAGGTCGCCGAAGTTCGCGCCACCATCGGTGTAGGTGCCGGTAATACCCGTGACGCCCGCGGGAAGCTCGAGCACGACCGGATCGATGAGGGCGCCGAACAGCCCGAACTCGCTGATGAGCTGGGCGGTGCTCGTCTCGTCGGCAATCCCGGGAAACTCGGAAGATTCGAAGGTATACGTGCACTCCACGAATCCGCCGAATGGAGAAACGGAACATGTCGCAGTGGTAGCGTTCGCGAAGACCGCGCTGATAATGAGTTCGATCTCCTCGCCGAGGCTTTCGGCGACCTCGTACCCCAGGAGCAGGCGGAGAAAACACCCCGTCGTCGACACCGTCACCAGGCCGAGCGCTGCCCACAGCCGGATTCGCTTCCAGAACCAGCTCCTCTTTCCTTCCATTCGAGACCTCCCCATCTGAATTCAGTAACGGGCGCCGCTTCCCCCCAGCTCCAGGGAAGGTCTATACTTCCCTCCCCCAACCCCAATAGAGTCGTGAAGCGGGTCATTCCTCTCAACTCGTGGAAGGAAATCGAGGGCGGCGCCTCGACGTCGCCCGAGCAAAGAGACGCGCGCTTCCAGGAGCTTCTCTCTCGATACGGGGCGTTCCTGAGGCGGACCATCGCCCGGATGATGGCCGGGGCGGGCGGCATCTCCTTCGAAGACGTGGAGCAGGACGCCCGGATCGAGCTCTGGCGGGCGCTCCAGAATGAGAGGGAAATCGCCCATCCGACCTCTTACATCTATAAGGTGGCGGTGACGGCGGCGCTCCGGGCGATTCGAAGGGCGAAGGCCCGCCGGGAGACGTTTCTCGCGGAGGAGGGGTTCGACGGCCTGCCGAATACCGCCTCCCTCCCCGACCCCGAGGACCTGGCGCGCGGCCAGGAGACGTTGAGAAAGCTGGACAGCGCTCTCTCGAGGCTTCCCGAGAACCGAAGGCTCGCCGTCTCGCTCCACCTCCGGGGGATGACGACGGAGGAGATCGGCGCGATCCTCGGGTGGAGCGAGCCCAAGGCGAGAAACCTCGTCCACCGGGGCCTCAAGGACCTGAGGCGGGAGCTCGTCGCGGAGGGGATCGACGACCGGACATGACCACGGACGAGCTGAAGGACCTTTGGCGGAAGCGCTCCCTCTCGAGCGCCGGCTCCCGCGCGGGATGTCTCGACGAGGAGACTGTCGCGGCGCTCCTGTCGGGAGAGCTCGACTCGAGGGCGCGAGCGGAGGCGGGAAGCCACATCGCCCTGTGCCAGGACTGCCCCGAGGAGTTCCGGGCGCTGCGATCGCTCGGGGAAGTGTTCGAAGGGGAGCGCAGGAAACGCTCTTCTCTCGCTCCCTGGGCCCTTGCGCTCGCGGCGACGGTTCTCTTCGCCGCGGGTCTCGGCGTCGCTCTTCATCGGTCCCGGACCGAGACGGATCGCCTCGAAGCACTCCTCGAGCAGCAGGGCGCGGAAAAAGATCGAGCGATCGCCGAGGCGCGCCGGACGAGCGACGAGGCGGCATCCTTGCGGGAGCGCCTGGTTTCGGCGGTCTCGCCGCGGCTCGACGCTCCCATCGTCGACCTCGATCCCTTAGACGCCACGAGGGGCGCCGGGCGCGAGCCCGTGGCGGCGGTCGACGTCGTTGGAGGCGCCGACCTTGTGACCCTGATCCTGAACTTTCCCCCGAGGCGGCCCCGTGACGGATTCCGGGTGGAGGTCCTGGACGAAGGGGGAGGACTTCGGTTCGAGGGAAAGGCGCCCCTCGGCGGCGAAAGGGCGAGCGTGAACTTGACGCTGTCGCGAGGGGTGGCGCCGGACGGTCTGTACCGCATTCGCATCAGAGACGGAGACCGGGAGATCGCGGAGTATCGGGTGCGCCTGCGCTACTCCGGGGAGCCGAGGTAGTGGTCCTCGTCGCGCTGCTCCTCGCAGCCATCCAGGCGCAAGGTGCGCCGATGGAGCTCGCTCCCTCGCAGATCGTCGAAGACCGCCTGGCGGCCGGAGAGACTCGCAACTACGCGATTTTTCTCGAAGCCGGCCAATTCGTTGCGCTCCAACTCGAACACGGCGCCTTTCCCGTGTCCCTTTCCCTCCGGTCGCCTGGAGGAGAGACGCTTTTGAGCGTGGCCGTCAACCATCCCCTCCGTCCCGAGAGACTCGCGGCCGTCGCCGGGGAAGCGGGATTTCATCGAGTCGCGGTCCAGGCCCGCGAGGACGCAGGTGCGGAAGGAAGCTATCGGCTTTCCGTCGTCGAGCTCAGGAGAGCGACCGAGTCCGATCGTATCCGGGCGCGGGCCTTTCGCACCGTGGCCGAGGCGTACGGACTCAAGGACCGATCGGACCGGGAGTCCCTATTGAAGGCGCGCGCCCTCCTCGAAGACGCCCTCGCCGACTGGCGCGCGTCCGGCGACCGCCGGGAGGAGGGAGAGGCGCTCTCCTTTCTGGGATCGGTGGGCTATCGGCTCCACGAGTCGGACGAAGCGCTGCGCCGGCACGGCGAAGCCCTCGCGGTATATCGGGAGATCGGGTTTCGCCTCGGAGAGGCGGAGTCGCTGAACAACCTGGGGACGGCGCACTTC
>Ga0105095_10000180_pt1 | contig 28057 bp, 23 predicted proteins | sample PPLLak2March2015_2_FD_79180 | JGI IMG/M metagenome (GOLD analysis project Ga0105095, IMG submission 79180) | Freshwater sediment microbial communities from Prairie Pothole Lake near Jamestown, North Dakota, USA - PPLs Lake P8 Core (3) Depth... | ecosystem: Environmental > Aquatic > Freshwater >...
GCCCGGCCGGGCGCGTTTTCGTTCTGGGAACTGATCGGCAGCTAGGCGAGGTCGAGCGCCGACTCGGCCCAGCCGACTTGCCCGTGCCGATCGGCCACCCGGACGCGCAAGGCGAAGCGGCCCGGCCGGGGGTACTCGTGCCGGAGGCTTGTCTCCAGCGCTGCCGCCCGCCAGCCGCGCACAGCCTGCGCCCGACTGACAAAGGCACGCCCGTCGTACTCCCAGTCGACTTCCCATAGATCGACCTCGTCGAGTGGCAGCCCTCCGCCAAGCAGCTCCGCCGTAACCAGGCGGCCCTGTGTGCGGAGCGAGATGCGTGGCGTGGAACGCGCCTCGCTCGCCAGGGGCTCCACCTGCTCAAGAGCGTAAGGGGATGAGGCAGGCTCGAGTAGAAGCCGGCGGTGGGTGGTGTGGACGGCCAAGGCCGACGAGTCGCAGGCCAGCCAGCGCCGCCCCAGCCGGGAGGCCACCACCGGCGTTGTCCCCGATCCGCAGAAGAAGTCAGCCACGCAGTCCCCGGCCGAGGTGAACGCCAGGATCAGGCGCTCCACTAGCGCCTCCGGCTTCTGGGTCGGGTAACCCGTCCGCTCCCGATGCGGCCGAGCGACCACCGAGAAGTACCACCAGTCTTCCGGGACCTTGCCGCGCGCCAGGTTGGGGCGCTTCCCGAAACCTGCGCGCGTGGATGAGGCGAACGTTCGCACGGTGGCATCGTCGTAGGGCACGCGGACGGCGTCGGCGTGGAAGGTGTAGTCTTCGGAGCGCGAGTAGATCAGGAGTGTGTCGTGCTTGCGGTTGAAAGCCGAACGAATCGGGGAAGGTCCGTGGTAGAGCCAGACGACCTCGTTGACCAGCCGCTCCGGGCCGAAGATCTCATCCAGGAGCAGCCGGCCGTAGGCCGAAGCGTGCCAATCCAGGTGCAGGACCAGGACGCCGGCCGGGGAGAGCAGTCGGCTGGCCGCCTCCAGGCGCGGGTAGAGCATCTCCAAGTAGGCGGCCGCGTCCGGCCAGGCATCCGGGTAGCCAACAGTCGTCTGCCAGCTCTCGGGACGGCGTGAGTCCTCGCCGCGGCCGATGCGCGCCCGGAAGCGCTTGCCGGACAGGAAGGGCGGGTCGAGATAGCACAGGCTCACCCGGCCCTCGAAATCCGCCAGCAGGGCGTGCAGGGCGGGCAGGTTGTCGCCCAGGATCAACCGATCGGGGGGTCCTTCCCCATCCACGCGACCGCCCGGGAGGACCCGGGCGGTTTGGCGCAGACTGGCGGCTGGGAGCGGCTCGGCCGGCCGGCGATCCCATTCGAGGCGGACTGAGAGCCTGGGGGAGCGACGGTCTGCCATTCCGCTCTTCCGGCCACGCCGCTCGCGGCTACTTGCGGCCGAACTTGCTCTCCAGCAGGTCGGCCAGCGTCGGCTGACCGATCTCCTGCAGCGCGTAACGCACCCGCTGGGCCGGCTTGTTCAGGTCGAGCAGGCGAGCCAGGTCGATGGGCGTGCCGATGATCACCAGGTCAACCTTGGCGTTGTTGATCGTCTGCTCGAGCTCGCGCACCTGCTTGTCGCCGTAGCCCATGGCCGGGAGGACGGCACCGGTGTTCGGGTACTTGGCGTACGTGGCAGCGATGCTGCCCACGGCGTACGGGCGCGGGTCGACGATCTCGGCGGCGCCGAAGCGCTTGGCCGCCACCCAGCCTGCGCCGTAAGCCATTTCGCCGTGGGTCAACGTCGGGCCATCTTCGACGACCAGCACGCGCTTGCCGCGCACCGCAGCCGGATCGTCGATGAAGATCGGCGACGCCGCCTCAATGATCGTGGCGCCCGGGTTGAGGGCGGCGATATTGTCGCGCACCGTCATCACCGCTTCAGGCGAGGCCGTGTCAACCTTGTTGATCACCAACACGTCCGCCGCCCGGACGTTGGTTTCGCCAGGGTGGTAACGCAGCTCGTGCCCGGGGCGGTGCGGGTCGACCACCACGATGTGCAGGTCGCTCTTGAAGAACGACAGGTCGTTGTTCCCGCCGTCCCACAGGATGATGTCGACCTCAGACTCGGCCTGACGCAGGATCTTCTCGTAGTCGACGCCGGCGAAGACGATCACGCCCTCGGCGATGTGCGGCTCGTACTCCTCGCGCTCCTCGATGGTGCAGTCGTGTTTCTCCAGGTCCTCATAGGAGGCAAAGCGCTGGACTGCCTGACGGACCAGGTCGCCGTAGGGCATCGGGTGCCGAACGGCGGCCACCCGGTAGCCCAGCCCGCGCAGAATGTCGGCCACCCGCCGGGTGGTCTGGCTCTTGCCGCTGCCGGTGCGGGCGGCGCATACCGAGACGACCGGCTTCTTCGAAGGTAGTTGGGTGGAGTTCATCCCCATCAGCCGGAAGTCGGCGCCGGTCGCGAGGACCAGCGAGGCGCGATGCATCACGTACTCGTGCGAGACGTCGCTGTAGGCGAAGACGACCTGGTCGATGCGCTCCTTCCGGATGAGGGAGGCGAGTTCGTCTTCCGGGTAGATCGGAACGCCCTTGGGATAGTGCTTGCCGGCCAGTTCGGCCGGGTAGGTCCGGCCTTCGATGTTGGGGATCTGGGTCGCCGTGAATGCCACGACTTCATAGGCCGGCTTGTCTCGGAAGTAGGTGTTGAAGTTGTGGAAGTCGCGCCCGGCGGCGCCCATGATCAGCACACGGATACGGTCCATAGTCTGCTCTTATCCTCGTGTTCGGATTCGGCGTCCGGATGAAAACACTCCGGTGCTCGGACAGGTTCAGCCCCGGCCGCGGGGCTTACATCGCCGCCGGCGCCTGGACATCCAGGAGGCGCAAGGCGTTGGCCAGGGTCTGCCGGGTGGCTGCCACCAGGCGCAGGCGAGCGTCACGGATGCCGGCCGACTCGGCCTGCAGGACGGGCACGGCATGATAGAACCCGTGGAAAGCCTTGGCCAGTTCGTACGCGTAAGTTGCCATGAGCAGCGGCTTGTACTCCACTGCCGCCTGCTGGACGGCAGCCGGGAAGCGAGAGATCAGGTCGATCAGCTCGGTCTCCGACGGTTCCAGCGCGTAATCATAGCGCGCCGCCGTCGGCAGGGCGGCCGCTTTGCGCAGGATGCTGTTGGCGCGAACGTGAGCGTTCTGGATGTACGGCGCCGACTGGCCGTCGAAGCTCAGAGCCGTGTCCCAATCGAAGACGATGTCCTTAACGTTGTCGACCGCCAGCATGGCGTAGGCCAGCGCTCCCAGGCCGACCTGCCAGGCGACCTGCGATCGCTCCGGCTCTATCAGCTCCGGGTTCTTGTCGGCGATGATCTTCAGCACCCGCTGGTAGGCCTCGTCCGCCACGTCTTTGAAGAGCACCAGGTTTCCGCGCCGGGCGGACATGGCGCCCTCGGGCAGGGTGACGAATCCGAAAGACAGGTGATAGCACTTGGCCGCCTGCGGGAACCCGTACAGCTCCAGAATCTTGAAGACCTGCTGGAAGTGCAGGCTCTGGCGGAAGTCGACCACATAGACCGAGCGGTCGACCCCGTGCTTCTCGAACTTCTCGCGGGCCAGGGCCAGGTCCTTGGTCAGGTAGAGCGTCGTCCCATCGCTGCGCAGGATGACGGCCGTGCGGTACTTCTCCTTCTTCAGCCCCAGCTTCTCGTCGATACGGACGATCACCGGCCCGGCGGGGCGCTCGTCATCGGCGATGCCGCGGCGGATCAGTTCGTCGGCCATCTGCTTGGCCTGGTCGTCCACCTGGCTCTCGAAGAAGAACACGTCCATGCGCACGTCCATCATGCGCAGGATGTCGTGGAACTCGTCCAGGCTCCACTGCCGCGTGATCTCCCACAGACGGCGCACCTCAGGGTCACCGGCATCCCAGCGCCGGTAGAGCTCGCGCCGCTCGGCATCGTAGGCTTCGCGGCTGGCTTTCTCCTCGGCGGTCTCGCCGTCCTTCGGCGTCAGCAGGGCATTGGCCTCGACGTAGATCTTCAAGAGCCATTGGCCGCGCTCGTGGATGCCCGGCGGTTCCTGCCCGCGGTGAAACTTGTCGTAGGCCCACAGGCAGGTGATCACGCCCAGGCCGATATCTCCCGGGTAGGAGGCGCGAATGGTCTCAAATCCGGCAAACTCGGTCAGCCGGGCCAGCGACTCGCCCAGGACTGTCGCACGCAGATGCCCGACATGGAAGGAGTGGTGGGTGTTGGGCTGGGCGTACTCGACCATGAGGCGTTCGCCCTTGGGGGCGCCGCGGCCGAAGTCTTCGGCGCCGGAGATGGAGGCGTCGATCACGCGGGCGGCATAGCCGGCCGTGTCGAAGTAGGCGTTGATGTAGGCATTCTCGGCGGCCAGGCGCGTGAACCCGGGCGGGAGCTCGATCGCCGCGGCGACCTGTGCGGCGAGCTCGCGTGCACGCGCCGGGACGTTGAGCTTGCCTCCCGCCCTGGCATCGGCGGCTGCGGCCTGGAAGCAGGCGGCGGTGCCCAATCCCCAGGCTCCGCTGAACGGGACGGGCGTCCATTCCACACGTTCAGGCGCGGCGAGGCCCAGACGGCTGAACGCCCGGCCGAATGCTTCCGTCAGTGCTTGGATCTCCGATTCGAACACGCTTCTTCCTTATGGGCGGGTGGATTATAGCATGCCGGTCGGAGGCGGAACGCAAACACGACGCACCCGGGTGCGTCGTGTTTCGCGGGCGTGGCAGTTTCTGCGCGGCTAGGAGGGCTTCTTCGCAGCGGCCAGCCGCTTGGCCAGGCGGCGCTTTCGCCGGGCGGCGTTGTTCTTGTGGATCACGCCCTTGGCGGCGGCCCGGTCGAGCACGCTGACGGCGTTGCGGACGGCCTTGTCGGCCTGGGGGTCGGCCGAGGCAAGCGCGGTCTTGGCCAGCTTGACGGCGCCCCGCGCGCGGGTGCGCACCACGCGGTTGTTCGTGCTGCGGCGGGCCGTCTGGCGAATACGCTTCTTGGCGGAACGGGTGTTGGCCAACAGATCCTCCCAGCTTTCAATTGCCTACAGTTGAGAATTCTACCTTGTCCGCTCGGGACTGTCCAGGGATCGTCTCGGGGGCGCCTGCGCGTGCGGGCAGGCAGCGTGGTGGAGCGGCGCGGAGATCAGGCGTCCCGCAGCGGCAGCCTGAGGCAGAATCGGCTGCCACCCTCCGGGCTATCGTCGACCCAGATCCGGCCGCCGTGCGCTTCGACGGCCAGCTTGGCGAAGGCCAGGCCGAGCCCGGTACCGTGGCGTCGGCCGCTGCTTCCGGGCACCTGTCCGAAGCGCTCGAAGATCCGATCGCGGAACTCCGCCGCGATTCCGGGTCCGGTGTCCGAGACCGATATCTCGACCTCACCATCTGCAAGGCCGATGTGAAGCCCGATGTGGCCGCCTGCCGGGGTGAACTTGAGGGCGTTGTCCAGCAGGTTGGCCACGATCCGTTCCAGGATTCCGGGGTCAGCCGTCAGCCGCGGGAGCTGCGGCTCGCAAGTATGGCTGAGGATGATCCCCGCCTCGTTGGCCTCCTGCACATAAGGCGGCAGGAGATCGGCGCACAGACGCTCCAGGTCGACGGGTTTCAGTCGCAGGCGGAGTTCTCCCGCCTCGAGCTTGGCGATATCGAGCAGCGAGTTGACCAGTTGGAGCATCTGCTGCACGCTGCGGTGGGAGACGGTCAGAGCCTGATGCGTGATCGGCGTCTGCGGCTGCACGGCGGCGGCGTCGTCGAGGAGCTTGAGGCTGCTCAGAATGGCGGTCAGCGGGCTGCGCAGGTCGTGGACGATCATCTCCGTCAACTGGCGGCGGGTGTCTTCCAGCTTGAGGTCTTCGCTGATATCGCGCACCACGATCAGCCAGCCGACCAGCGCGCCGCGCGCGTCACGCACCGGCGTATCGGTGCGCTGCAGGGTGCGCCGGGGCGTGGTTCCGGTCTCGAAGCGGACGAGCCCGGTCGGGGGCGCCTGTCCGAGCGCCAGGTCGCCCAGCAGGCGGGCCAGGTCGCTTTGCGAGTAGCCCAGGTACTCCCCGGCGCCCAACGCTGCATCGGAGAGCTGTGCCCCGCGTGAGTCGCGCACCGACAAGCCTGTCAGCGTCCCCAGCTGCGGATTGACCAGGACGACCCGGCCGGAGGTGTCGATCAGGAGCATGCCTTCTTGAGTCGAATTCAGGACGGCCATCAGGCGATCGTAGCTCTCGCTGATGCGGCGGAACAGGTCGGTGTTCTGCAGGGCAATCGCCGCCTGAGCGCCGATCGTCTGCGCCGTGCGCACCTCGCTCTCCCCGAACAGGCGCGGCCCGTCGCTGGTCGCCTCGAGAAAGCCGAGCGCCTCTTCGCCGACAATCAGTGGGACTGCCAGCACGCTGGCGGCGTGGCGGTGCTGGCGCAGGAAGTCGCGATCCAGCGGCGTGGGGGCATTCTCGATCGACCACTGGACCGGCCGGCCCAGATGCAGCGCGTTCTCCAGCGCCGGGACCGCCTCGAGTGGGACGCTGGCGCTGAACTCTTCGCGGATCGGGATCCCTTTGCGCAGGGCCACACGCAGCTCGACCGTGCGCTGCACCGGATCCCAACGCGTAATGCAGCTGGCGTCGGCGGAGAGTGCGATCCCGAGCGTATCGGCGGCCGCCTGGGCAACGGCTTCGCTTTCAAGCGTGGCGGCGATCTGGGCGCTGGCCTGATAGAGCAGCGATTGCTCGCGCAGGCGCGCTTCGAGCTGCTGGTACAGATTGGCGTTGGAGAGCGCCACCGCGGCCTGGGCGGCCAGCTGGGTCAGGAACAGCTCGTCCTCGTCACCGAATGCCTGCGGGCGCGCGCTCTCGACGGTCACCGCGCCCAGGCAAATCTCCTGGCGCAAGATCGGCACGCTGAGGATGCTCCTCAGAGGTTCGCTGAATGGGCTGAGAGGCTTTGTCCCCTCGCCGGAAAGGCGGCAGGGCGAGCCGCTCGACACGGCGCGGCCGATGGCGCCCATATCGACCGGGTAGAGCCGGCCGGGGTCGTGCCTTCCGGCGTCGTCCGGGAAGCCGCGCCGGGCGACCACGCGTAGCCCGTTTCGCTCCTGGTCGAAGATCGCCAAGTAGGATCGCTCGCCGCCGGTCGACCGCTGGGCATGTTCCAGGATCGTCTCGAACAGTCGGTCTTGATCGAGGGTGGCGGCCATCTCACGGCCGATGGCCTCCAGCGCCCCCAATTGCGACACGCGCCGCTGAAGAGCCTCGTCGGTCGCGGCGTGGGCGCGCGCGTTGGCGACGGCCAGGGCCGCCTGTGCGGCGAGCGTCCTCATGAGCTCGATCTGGCCGGCCCGGAAGCGCTGTGGCTCGGCGAAGTAGACCGACAACTGACCGATCGTCCCACCCGGCGTCGATAGGGGGAAGTCCGCGTAGGCTCTCACCCCTTCGCTGCGCAGGCGCTGGATGTGTTCTGCAGAAAGATGAGAGGCGTCGACGTCGGCCACGATGTCCGGTGCACCAGTGTGGAACGCCTGGCAGCGCTCGACATCCGACAATTCGAGCGTGCGTGACTCCTGGACGAACCGCTCGGATAGATTGGTCGCTCTGGCCAGGCTGAGTTGCTTGTGGGGCGCGTCGAGGAGGAAGATGGCCGATTTCCGGCCGCCGCCCACCTGCACGATAGACCGGCCGACGAGCTCGAGAGTCCGTTCCGGATCGAGGGTCGAACTCATCCCGGCGGCGATCTCGTTCAAGGAGGCCAGCGCCTCGGCCCGCCGGCGAGTCTGCTCGTAGAGCGAAGCGTTCTCGATGGCCACCGACGCCTGCCCGGCGAGCGTCGTCAGGATATCCAGATCCCGCTCGGTCAGCGTCCTGCCCGCCTGTGTATGGAAGGCGGCGACGCAACCGAGCGCATGGTCGCCGCTCAATAGCGGCACGCCGACCCACGACGCCGGTGCGTTGTTGGTATCTGGCAATCCCATGGCGCCGATCATGCGGGCCGCGTCGCGCGGGATGAGGATGGGTGAGGCGGTCTGGATGACACGATCGGTCAGGCGTTTGGCCAGCGGCCGACTGGCCCATTGTTGGCGCTTGCCTTCGCGCACCGCCAACGGGAAGGTCAGCTCATCGTCCTCCGCGTTGTACAGGGCGACATAGAAGCTGTCCGCCTGGAGCAGGTGAGCGACCTGCTGGTAGATCGTCGTCAGCGCGCTGTCCATGGACAGTCCGGTCTGCAGGGCCTGACTGACTCTCCCAAGGACGGAGAGCTCGTCCACCCGTCGTTGAAGCAGTCGATCGGTCACGATCAGGCTGCGCAGCACCGGGGAGACGACGGCCGGGACGCCTCCAAGGATCAGGAATGCGCTCCAACCGAGCGAGGCATAGGCCGAGGCGACGGCTGCGGAGAAGGGGACCGGCAGCACGGCCAGCAGGGAAAGGACGGTCAGCTCGGTGCGGTCGAGACGTCGTCCACCCTGGATGTACTGGATCAGACCGTTGAGGAGCAGGAAGGTGATCGAGAACACCAACCCGGCGGCCGCGGTAGGTAGGAGCCCGGGCATCGCCGACCGGTCGACGGTCCACTGCCCGCCCATTGCCCGGAACGCCAGCAGCGCTGCGCTGGGGGAAATGGCGTGCAGGCTCCAGGTCAGGGAGGCAGCCCGGATCCGCTCGGCGACGTTTCCGGGCCGGTGGGCGGGCGCGCGCCGCCAGAAGCTGCGCACGATTTCCCCGGCGGTCAGGCCGATCGCCAGGGTAATACCCATAGCGGCCGGGCCGTGACTCAATCCGAGAGGCAGGCTGATCGCATGGGCCAGATTCGCTTCACCATCGCCGAAGGGGACCGGGTAGTTGACCAGCAGGCCGATCAGAACCGCGCCGATGGCCATGACCTCCCAGTGGGAGAACGAGTCGGCCGCCTGGAGGGAGGACATTCCCAACACGACCAGGCTGGCGACAGGCAGGAGCCACCAACCCCAACGGTAGCGCGGCGCAGGCATGGGAGTATTGTACAACTGCGCACTGCAGTGCGCGCCGGCGCGGCGCAGCGCTGGCTGGCCTCAGTCCGAGCTCGCTGCCGGCAGATTCGGCGGTGGGGTCCAATCCCCTAGCGTCGGACTTAGCGGTAGACCCAGGGGGTTTCGGTCGGCTCCGGGGTCGGCCGACGGGTCGCGGTGGGGCTCGGGCCGGGCGTCGGCGAAAGGGTAGCCGTCGGTGTCGGCAGAGTCGGCGTGATCGTCCGCGTCGGCGTCACGGTGCGGGTAGGCGTTGCCGTCCGGGAGGCGGTCGGCGTGCCGAGGGTGACCGGAGCCGTTGGGGTGGTGCTGGGCGTGACGGGGACCGTCGCGGTCAGGCTGGGGCGCGGCGTGCGCGTCGGGCCTCCGCCGAGAAGCGCGTTCAGCCGAGCCTCCGCCAGCGCGACGGTTTCGGGGTCGGCGCCGGTCAGTTCGAGAATCCAGCCCCAGTTGGCGATGGCATCATCCCGAGCCGGCGGGTCGGTCGCCTCGAAGGTCATCGCCCGCAGCGCGTAGGCCTCGCCTCGCTCCCATTCGTTGGCGGCTGCCGCCTGCGCATCGATTAGCGCACGGATGGCGGCGGCGTACTGGCCGAGGTTGTAGTAGGCGTGGGCATAGCCGTAGTGCAGGTCAAAGGAAGGCAGGCTGTACTGTTGCGCCCGATCGAAGTCCTGAAGAGCAGCCTGATTGTCCCCCATGGCGACACGGACCAGACCACGTGCCAGCAGGCCGGGGCCATAACGCGAGTTCAGGCCGATCGCCTGCTCGGCGGCGGCCATGGCATTGGCCGTATCGCCGATCGCAAGGTGCGCCCGGCTGAGCAGCGTCCAGCCGTGCGGGTCCTCTGGACGGTACGCGGTGTACGTCTGCAGCGGCCACAGGGCGGCGCTGTCGACGTGAAGGGCGAGGTAAGCCTGGCCGATCGCCCGATACCCGGAAACGATGGTTGGATCTTCGGCACTGCCCTCGATCGCGTTCTGCAGCGCCTCCTCGTAGTGTGTCCGGTTGAACTGCGCCTCACTTAGAAGGATGTGCAGGATTGGGGCGGTAATGCCAGAATCGATGGCCGCCTGCAGCATGTCGTCCATCGCCTTCCACAAGCGCTTCGAGGCGAAGTAGTCGCTGGAGGCGACGTAGGCTTCGATCAGGTTGGGGTCGAGGTTCAGGGCGGTGGCGAAGTCGCGGCTCGGGTCGGCCTGCGGGTCCATGAGCAGGCGGGTGCGGCCGCGCCCGAGGAAGGCCGGCGCGAATCCGTTGTCGAGCGCAGTCGCTCGGTCATAGGCCTGGAACGCGTCCCCGTAGCGGCCCAAGGCGCGCAGCGCCTCCCCGCGGAAGTAGTGGGCATCCGCCAGCTGTGGTCCGATCTCGACCACCTGGTCCATCATGCGCAGAGCTTCCTCATACTGGCCGGCGTTCAGTGCAGCCAGGCCGGCGGCGTAGGCCTCGATCTCTGGGTGCGGGGTCGAACCGGCCACGGCGGTTGCTGTCGGCGTGGCCGCCACGAAGAACACCAGCGGCGTGCCAGCCAGCTGCGTAGGAATCGGGGTGCGCAGGACCCGCGTGGCGGCCGGGATCGGTGTCTGCGTCGGCGTGCTGAAGGGCGGGGTGTCCGTGACCGTCGGGCTGGGCGGGTTGAGGATCGGGGCGAAGGCAAAACCGCGCGGGCTGACTAGCCGGAAGCCGATCAGCGCCACGGCGGCGATGATCCCCAGCCCTATCATGCCCCCGGCAAGCGTGCGGAATGTGACCCGCCGGCGGCCGCGACGCCGGGCGATGACCGGCGCGCCTACCGAAAACGCCCCGAGCGCGGCCGATGCCGGCCTGGCCTCGGGTTTCTCCACGATCGGCGGTACGACCGCGGCTGCTTGCCGGCGTGGGAGCTTCGGCGGCGGGCTGGGTTCGACTTTGTCCGGGGTCCGGGCACCCAGGACAACCAGGCCGCGCAGCACAGCCCGGTTGGTGGGGTCGAGCCGCAGGGCCGACTCGAGGCAGTAGACCCGCTCCTGTTCGGTGTCCACCACCGCGCTCATCCAGATCCAGTATTCGGCGTTGGCCGAATCGGTGCGCAGCAGGCGTGCCAGGAGCTCGCGGGCCCGTGAGCGGTCTCCGGCGCGTGCAGCAGCGATGGCCTCGGTCAACATCGTCGGGGTGGACACACAGTTCTCCCAGTGGCCGAAGTCTAGCATAGCGCCTGGGGAGGCACAACGCCACCCCCCTTTGGTATAATGCCGCCGGTGTGATCCCTCCGCGGCACGGTCTCCTCGTCAGCCTGCTGATCCCACTGCTGAGCGCGTGTGGACCCTCGGGCCTTGGCCCTCAGGAGGCCGCCACGGTCACACTCCGCCCCTATCAACCCCCGACGAGCACGCCCACCCGACGGGCGATCCCGGCGACGATCGAGCCGCTGGCCACGCCGGCACCCACACCGACGCCCCTCACTCGAATCGTCGAGGAAGGGGACACGCTCGAGGCCATCGCTGCTGAGTACGGGGTCTCCCTGGATGGCCTGCTCCTCGCCAATCCGGGCATCGACCCGGGCCTGCTTCGCATCGGTCAGGGGATTCTGATCCCTGGGCCGGAAGGCCAACCGGTCGGCGTACTGGCGCCAACGGCGACGCCGCTGGCGCTGGACTACTCGACGCCGGTCTGCTATCGCACCCCCGCAGGCGCGTACTGGTGCCTGGTGCTAGTCAGAAATCCATCCCAGACGGCTGTGGAGGGCATTACGGCGCTGGTGACGCTGGTCGACACGGCCGGCGCGGCCATGGCCAGCGCGCCGGCAGTCGCGCCCCTGAACCTCCTGGCGGCTGGCGGGTCACTGCCCCTGGCCGCCTACTTCCCGCTGCCCGCGTCGGCGCCATTGGGTGCTGAGTTCCGGCCGGTCAGCGCCCTGGCCGTGGGGGCTGTGGATGAACGCTACTTGCCCGTGGAGGTCGAGCGCGCCGCCGACGAGCCCGGCGCCGACGGCCTGCACTGGCGGGTGAGCGGCAGCGTGGGGCTCGCTGAGGCCGCCGCCAGCGAGGCCGGGCGGCTGGTGGTGCTGCTCCTCGCTTTCGATGAGGCCGGCGATCTGGCCGGGTTCACCGCCGAGGAGCTGTCCCCAGGGCTCACCCCCGGCGCCTCGATGCCATTCGACCTGACCGTCTTCAGTCTCGGCCCGCCGATCGATCGGGTCGAGGTCCTGGCAGAGGCGCAACCTCCGGCCGAAGCGGGGGGGTAGCCCCAAGGCGGCCCGGCTGACGGCACTTGGCCGCCTCCGTCGGGCGGGTTAGAATCCGCCCCCGTATGGCCGCAGTGCGACTGGTCGTCCCCTCCGAGCGCACCCAACTGAGCCGGCTCCTGGATGAGCGCTCGGCCGCGGATGCCATGGCGGGCTACTACGCGCTCCACCACCCTTCCGAGCGCGTCTCGATCTTCGCCTACTACGCCTCCAACGGGGTCCCCAGCGCCTTCCTGGCGGTCGCCAGGACCGGTGTGGACCTGTTCCGTCCGCTGGTCATCCCCTTCGTGGCTCAGCCGTCCGGCATGCAAGCGCTTCTAAAGGCGGCGCTGAGCGCCGGCCGCCCGGTGCTCGTGCACGCCCCGCTGGAGCAGCGGGCCTGGGTAGAGGCGACGGCCACCTTGAGCCACGTCAGGGTATTCGAGCTCCTGCGGCTCGACCTGCGTGCCTTCGAACCGATCGTGAATGTGCTGGTAGTTGAGGCGCGCACCCCGGCCGGTTGGCCCCGCTATGAGATCCGCTCCGGCGAGGTAGTCCATGTCGCCGCGGGACTGAACTGGAAGGGCCCGGCATTCGCCGAGGTCTACCTGGACGTCAACCCCGAGGTGCGCGGCCGCGCCTTCGGCCGCTCCGCGCTGGCAGCGATAGCCGGGCGACTGTTGAGTGAGAGCATCATCGCCCTGTACCGGGTGCCAGACGACGACCCGCTGGGACGAGCCGAGGCTCGCCGTCTGGGATTCCGGTCGACAGGGGTGCGCACCTTTGAAGCACAGGCTCTGCTGCTCGAGGCCGAGCCCATGCCGGAGCGCCAAGCATGATACGTGCCTCGCACGGATTTCCACGCGGTTTCCTGTGGGGGACGGCAACGGCTGCGCACCAGGTCGAAGGCGACAACTTCAACAACGACTGGTGGGCCTGGGAGCAGCAGCCCGGTCGGATCCGACAGGGCCACAAATCCGGGAAAGCCTGTGATTGGTGGGGCGGACGATGGCAGGAGGACTTCGATCATGCGGCGCAAGGGGGGCAGAACGCGCACCGGATGTCGATCGAGTGGAGCCGCATCGAGCCCAGCCCGGCGGTGTGGGACGACGCTGCGATCGATGCCTACCGCCAGATCCTGCGCGGCGCGCGCGAACGCGGGCTGTTGCCGATGGTCACGCTGCATCACTTCTCCAGCCCGCTGTGGATCGCCGAGCAGGGCGGGTGGCTGAACCCGGAGATCGTCACACTCTTCGAGCGCTATGTCCGCAAGGCCGTGGCGGCTCTTCAGGATCTGGTCGAGATCTGGGTCACCATCAATGAACCCAATGTCTACACGGCCTCCGGTTACGTGACGGGCGAGTTTCCTCCGGGCGAGAAGGACGTGCGCAAGGCCCTGCGCGTGGCGCGCGCCATGGTCCTTGGGCACGCGGCCGCGTACCGCGCCATTCATTCGCTTCAGCCGCAGGCCAAGGTGGGGCTGGCTCATCATTACCGCGGCTTCCAGCCGGCGAATCCGCGCAGCCCGTGGGACCGCTGGGCGGCGCGCACGCGCTCCGATTTCGTCAACGCCCTGGTGCCTCGCGCCGTCCATTCCGGCCGGTTCCAGTCGATTTTCGGCAGCGAGCGTCTGCCGCAGGCTGCCGGCACTCAGGATTTCTTCGGCCTCAACTACTACACGGTCGAGCGCATCGCATTCGACGTCCGGCATGCGGGGGAGATGTTCGGGCGGGGCTTCTATCCCGCCGGCGCGGACCTCAGCCCAACCGGATTCATCGCCAACGAGCCCGAGGGGTTGTGGCAGGCGCTGACCTGGGCCGAAGCGTATGGGCTACCGATCTACATCACCGAGAACGGCGTCGAGGACGATGCCGATCAGTTACGCCCGCGCTACCTGGTGGAGCATCTGCGCCAGGTCTGGCGTGCCGTCAACTTCAACTGGCCGGTCCGGGGATACTTCCACTGGTCGTTGGTCGACAACTTCGAATGGGAGCGGGGCTGGACCCAGCGATTCGGCTTGTGGGAGCTGGACGTCTCCACGCAGGCCCGGCGCAAGCGCCGCAGCGCCGATCTATTCGAAGCGATCTGCAAGGCCAATGCCCTGTCCTCCGAGATCGTCGCGACCTACGCGCCCGAGGTGCTGGGGCGCCTCTTCCCCGGTGGCCCAGGAGAATGAGCCGATGGATCCATCGACAGACAAGGCGCTGAGACGCATCGACGCGGCGATCGTAGCCATCTGGGCCGGGCTGTCATTGTTCGCGCGCCGACTACTCGGCACCTTTCCCGTCGCCACCGACGCGCAGGCGGCGCTGCGGGCGATCAACGAGCTCGGGCCGGGGAAATTGATCTGGCTCCCGCTGATCTTCTACGCCGGCCTCCTTCCCCTGGCCATCCTGCTGTTCCATAGGACCTATGCCTCGCGCGACCCGCGGCAGATGCGGCTCGGCTCAGCAGCCGGTGCGCTCGGATTCGTGCTCTTCGCCATCGCCCTCAGCCTGAACGTCGTGGAGGCCACGGCCTCCACCGTGGTCCTGTCGGGGGTTATTGGCGGACTGGACCAGGGCGCGCTGGAGCGGTTCACGCTGCTCTGGCGCATCGACCAGGTCCTTTCGATCGCCGTCCTGGTGCTGTTGGCGGGCTGGATGACAGCCGTGAGCACGGCCGGACTTGCTCCAGGATTCGCCGCCTGGCCGCGCTGGTTCGGCCTGGGAAGCGTCGCCGCGGCGGTTGTGACGCTGGCAGCCGGGATCTGGGGCGTAGTCTCCCAGGGCGCGCTGGCGGCGCTCGACGGCGGCGACGCGCTGATCCTCGTACACCTGTGGATCGGACTGGCCAGCACTCTCCTATGGCAGCAATACACGGCCCGGCCGAGGGCCGCGTGAGAGGGCCCATACTCGCCCGTCTGCTGTCGTTGGTCACCCTGGCCTGCGCCCTGAGTCTCGGATCGCCTGCGCTGGCGCAGGCCACGCCAAGGCCCTTCAGCCTGCCGTTCAACGATCCGCCCGGGCTGGATTCCTGGCTCCTGATTCAGACATACGGCAACACCGTCTTCGCCTATCGCTACCGCCATAGCGTGTATGTCGACGGACAGGGGCTGCACTTCGGGATCGATCTGGCGGCCAGGTGCGGGACGCCGGTGATCGCCATCGGCGACGGCGTCGTGCGCGAGGTCGACAGCGGCTACCACGGTGCCGGCCCGCACAATGTGATGATCGATCATCCCAACGGATACGCCTCCTTCTACGGCCATCTGCTGGCCCGCTCCACGCTGCGCATCGGCCAGCAGGTGCAGCAGGGCGAGGCCGTCGGGTTTACGGGCGATCCGGACCTGACCTGCACCTCGCGGCCGCACCTGCACCTGGAGATTCGTGACGCGCCCGACCACGTGGTCGCGTACAACCCGCTTGCACTGATCGAGGCGGACTGGGACCGCATCCTGCTGGCAGGCACCGGCGGCTTCGAGTTCGAGCAGGATCTTGAGGATCCGCGTCAGTGGACGGATCCGCTCGACCAGCCGCGCACGTACTTCGGCTACCCATTGGTGAATGACTACGATGCACCCTGGCCCCCGGACTGGTAGGCCGGCGCCCTTCGACCTGCTTTCGATCGGCCTGCTCACGCTGCTCTTGATCGGCTGCGGGGCGGGGCTGACTCAACCGCCGCCGACGGCGCCGATTCAAGCCGCCGGGCCGGCCATCGTGCGTCCCCCAACCGAGCCGCCAGCCACCCCGACCCAGCGACCTCTGCTCAGCGCGACCGATTCGCCGGTGTCGGCCCCTGCACTGCGTCTGACCGAGTCCGGCTGCTGCACACGCGCCTTCTGGTCGCCCGACTCACGCTGGATCGCATTCATCGATCGCCCGTCCGAAGACCGCCCGTCTGGGATCTATGCCGTTCCGGTCAGCGGCGGGCCGCCCGAATTGGTGAACCAGACTCCCGGGATCCTGTCGGCCAGCTGGACGACGATGGCCTACGACCGGTCCGGGCAGACGGTGGTCGAGCGCCTCGCCGACGGGCAACGCTGGAACGTTCCCAATGAGGGCCGGGCGGTGCGCCTTTCACCCAGCGGCGCAAGCCTGGCCTGGACGATGGGCTCGCAGGGCATCACGCATCCCGATCTCCGCGAACGCATCATCTGGACTGCGGCGGCTGACGGAAGCGGCGCGCACGTGGTCATTCGCGTGCGCGGCGGCGGCATCATCGGCTGGGGGGAGGCAGAGGAGCACCTGATCGTGTCCGGTCGTGTCCAGGCCGAGGGACCCTCCGGGTTGTGGCGCATCGAGCCGGAGAACGGTCGGGCGGTGCTGTTGGCCGAGGTGGAGAGCCCGCAGGATCCACTGCTCTCACCTGAAGGCGGTTGGCTGGCCTACTTCAGCGCGTTCGACTCCGGCCCCGGCGCGAACGGGCTGTACGTCGTCCGCACCGACGGGAGCCAACACACTCGACTGGAGGTGTTCGGCGCCTACCGCTGGCGGCAGGAAGGCCAGCTGCTCGTCGTGCCGCTCGAGTTGGACGAAGAAGTGCCCCTCAGGTTGCTTCAGATCGATACCTCCAGTGGCGAGGTCGTACTGTTGTCCGTACCAGAGGAGACCATCTTCGCCATCGGCGGGAACGAGTGGCAGGTCTCGCCGGATGGAACGCACCTCGTCTTCTTGTCCGCCGTCGATCGCAGCTTGTGGGTGATGCCGCTCCCGGCGCCCTGAACGGCCCGAATGGTATAATCCGCCGGCAACTCGACCGTTCCGTTCCCGGAGAGGTAGCGTAGTCTGGCCTAACGCGCGCGCCTGGAGAGCGCGTGAGCCGAAAGGCTCCGTGGGTTCAAATCCCACCCTCTCCGCCTGAGGGACTTCCGTGCGGCTGGTGCAGCGGGAGTCCTCTTGCTTCCCCTGAGTTGACAGCCGCGTGCGCGGGCGTTATGCTGACCTCGAGCGTCCGGGTGGGTCCGGCGCGGCGGAGTCCTTCGAACCCCGTCAGGGCCGAGAGGCAGCAGCGGTAAGGAGGAGCCTCCGGGTGCCGCCGGCTAGCCTGCCCGGCGCTCACCGTTAACCGGCGGGCGATCGATTGGGCGACTCGAGGATCTCGCCCGGCGCACGGCCGGGCTCAGCGTGGGATCCCTCAAGTGCTGGTCGCGCAGGCAGCGGACGACGGAGCCGTTGAGGGGCGGCTGCTCGAGCGCGAGGCGACGAGCGAGATCTGTTTGCGGACTTCCCGGCTGCGGCACGCGGGGCAAGCGACCTCGGAAATGGTCTGGCTGCTGCGAACGAGCTCCTCGAAGTCCGTCCCACAAGTGTCACAACGGAATTCGTAGATCGGCATCTGCACAGTCTCCGACGCCCGCGGTCAGGGGCGGCAAAGGATTCGATGCGTGCCAGGGCTGAAGGTTACCTGCGCAAAACGGCCCGGCCTGAGCCTTCTGGGCGGTCTGGTATACTGCCCGGCGATGAGGCTGGTGTCACGCTTTCGGGCACTGGGCGTATCCATGTGGGCCGCTGCAGCCTATGGACTGGCGGCCGCAGGCATCCTGCTGCTCTACTTCGCCGGCCTGAAGACGGTCACGCTTGTGGTCGACGGGCGAACGACGCAGATCCGCACGCACGCCCGGACGGTGGCGGCCGCGCTGAGGGATGGCGGCTGGCCGGCACAGGCGTCGGATCGAGTCTCCCCGGATCCGGACCGGCCGATCGGCCCCGGCGCGCGAATCCACCTCGATCGTGCCCAGCCCGTGGTCCTGCAGACAGACGGCGAGACGCGGCGGATCTGGTCCCCGGATCGGGTGCCGGCCAACATCCTCGCCGCCGCCGGCGCTCGGCTTCTGCCGGGAGCCTGGGTGTGGGCCGACGGCGTGCGGGTGGCTGATCCGGCCGAGGCGCTGCCCGCCGTTCCCACGCGGCTGCGCCTTGATTCGCCCGAGCACGTTTCCCTTGACATGGACGGCGCCTCAACGCAGATCGCCTCGGCCGCGCCGACGCTTGCCCAGAAGGTCGCCGACGCCGGAATTCAGCTCTTTGGCGGCGACCGCTTCGCGCCCGGTCCGGCGGCCCAATCGGCGAGCCGGCCCGCGCTGGAGCGTTCGACGGATCTGGTCATCGCCGCCGACGGGCGTGAACTGCACACTCGCGCAACCGCCGATACCGTCCGCCAGGCGCTGTCGGCTTCGGGACTGATCCCGGTCGGCCTTGACTTCACCATCCCCGCGCTGGACCAGCCGCTGCCCGAAGACGGCCGCATCCGCCTGGTGCGCGTCCTGGAGGAAGTGGTTGTCGAGCAAATTCCGTTGGAGTTCGAGACCGTCTATCAGCCCGTGACGGACCTGGAGATCGACAACCAGCGTCTGATCGAATCGGGGGCCTACGGTGTCACCGCCAGCCGGATCCGCGTCCGACTGGAGGACGGGCAGGAGGTCGGGCGCGAAGTCGAAGGCTCCTGGGTGGCGGTCGAACCGCGGCCGCGCCTCGTCGGCTACGGCACCCAGATCGTGGTGCGCACGTTGGCGACCGATGACGGCACCATCGAGTACTGGCGGGCGATCCCGATGTATGCAACCTCCTACACCGCTTCGACGGCCGGGACCCCGGTCGACGCGCCCTGGTACGGGATCACTGCCTCGGGGCGGCGACTGACCAAAGGGCTGGTGGCGATCGACCGTCGTTACATCCCGTTTGGGACGCGCATGTACGTGCCCGGCTACGGTTTCGCCGATGCGGCCGATACGGGCAGCGCGATCCGCGGCCGCCGGATCGACCTGGGCTACGATGAGGATAACTTCGTCGGTTGGCACCACACCGTCACCGTCTACTTCCTGACCCCCGTCCCATCAGCGGAAAGCATCTCCTGGATCTTCCCATGAGCCTCCCCGGCCGTGGGGCTGCGCCACCACGGCTCCCCGATTTCACAGCGCTTCTGCGCCGTCACGCTCTGCGGCTGGACAAACGACTGGGCCAGCACTTTCTGTTTGACCTGTCCGCACTGGACAAGGTCGTCTCCGCTGCGGAGCTGCACGGGAACGAGACGGTCCTCGAGGTCGGCGCCGGCGTCGGATCGTTGACCTGCCGGCTGGCCGCTTCCGCCGGTCGTGTCCTGGCGGTCGAGATCGATCGACGTCTCCTGCCGGCGCTTGAAGAGGCGCTGACGGGGTTCACCAATGTCGACATCATCCGAGGCGATATCCTCTCACTCGACCTCGAACCGCTGGTCGGCGGCGAGTCCTACGTGGTGGTCGCCAACATCCCCTATCAGATCACCTCGCAGCTCATCCGCAGGCTACTGGAGGCCCGCCGCCCGCCGAGCGCGCTGGTGCTGACGATCCAGCGCGAGGTCGCCGAGCGGATCGTCGCCTCCGCCGGGGAGATGAGCCTGTTGGCCTTGAGTGTCCAGCTTTACGGAAAGGCGCGGGTGATGGGCCGAATCCCGGCGGGTGCGTTCGTTCCGCCGCCCAAGGTCGATTCGGCCGTGCTGCGCGTGGATGTGCTGGCGGAGCCGCGCCTTCCGGCCGGCCGCATCGACGATCTCTTCCGGTTGGCCCGGCTGGGGTTCAATCAGAAGAGGAAGCAGCTTCGCAATGCGCTGGCCGGCGGCCTGCACATCCAGGCCTCCCAAGTCGAAGGGCTGCTGGAGGAAGCGGGGCTGCCGCCGCGGGCGCGGGCTCAGGAACTGCGTTGGGAAGACTGGGATCGCCTGGCGCAGACCGCTCGCCGCCGGGGGATGCTGGCCGAAGCGGTCTCAGACTAGCGGACGCCGATCGGCCGGCGAAAGCCGGCCGTGGGCGCGCAGGACCTGCCAGACCCGCAGCGCCGCCTCGGCCTGAATCCGCAGCGTCATCTTCGATTGCCCGATGCGGCGGTCCTCGAAGTAGATTGGCATCTCGGCCAGGCGGAACCCGAGCCGCTGGGCGACGAACGCCATCTCAACCTGGAACACGTAGCCGTTGGAGAGGATGCGCTCCAGAGGCATGGCCGCCAGCGTCTCGCGGCGCCAGACGCGGAATCCCCCCGTCGCATCCAGAACACGCAAGCCCAGGATAGTGCGGGCGTAGAAATTGCCGAACCACGAGAGCATAACCCGCCCGAGACCCCAACGCGCATCGAGTTGGCCGCCCGGGACATAGCGCGATCCAAAGACCGCGTCGGAGGATTCGAGCGCCTCCAGGAAGGTCGGCAAGTAGGCGGGCGAGTGCGAGAAGTCGGCGTCCATCTGGGCGATCGCCTGTGTGCCGGACGCCAACGCAGTCCGAAAGCCGGTGATGTAGGCGGTGCCCAGACCCAGCTTGCCGGCACGCCGAATGACCTCCAGCTTGCCCGGGTTGCGGGCCGCAATCTCCTCCGCCAGTTCGCCGGTGCCGTCTGGCGAACCGTCGTCGACGATTAGCAGGTGCAGGTCAGGAATCGGCAGACCCCACAGCTCAGCCGTCAGCGGCGTCAGATTGTCCGCTTCGTTGTAGGTGGGGATCACGACCGTCAGAGAGCGCATCTTCTTCCTGGGGCGCACGAACGCGGGCGGGGGGCGCCGGCCCCGCCGTTCCCGGCGGGTCAGCCCGGCGGCAGCTTCTCGATCCGGAACTCGCACACGCGGTCGCCGACCGCGATGCAGCGCGTCTCCTGAACGTGATGCTCGGGTTTGGTCGAGGCCCAGCGCAGCAACTGCTCGAGCAGGCCGACCGTAGCGCTGCACACCGGGCGATCGGAGAGTCGCCCCCAGCAGACCGCGCAGCGGTGGATGGTCAGGGCCAAAGCGCTGCCTTCCTCCCGCAGCGTGCACTCCTCATCGCTGGTCTGGGTCAGGACGCGGGCGATTCCCTGGAGAACTAAGCGCACGCGGGTGCGGACGGGAAGGAAGCGCAGGAGCAGGCCGCCGGCAGCCGCCGCCAGCCGATAGCGGCGCAGCAGCCGATCGACCGTCGTCCAGGCAGCTCGCCGCTCGAGGCCTCGCCCGCCGCGCGGGCCGTACATCTCCTCCAGAGCGCCATTCACGGCCGAGAAGTCGGCGAAATCGACCTGCCGTTCAAGGTCGTCCGCCGGATAGCCCTCGATCCAGGCCGGCAGTCCGACCAGGTTGAGGATGGCGCTTACGCCATTCTTGCCCATCACGTCTTCGAGGGAAAGCATGAACAGCCGGGCGTATCGGTTGGGGATGAAGTAGCCGCTCTTGGGAATAGCCACAATCGCTCTGCTGTCAGGCTACAGCAGCTTCTCCAGGTCTTCCGCCGCACGCCGCATGTCCAGGAAAAGCAGGCCGAGTTTGGCCTGCTGGCGGGCCAGGACCGTCAGTACGGCTTCGTTGCCCACGGACATCAGGATGACGTAGCCGTTCTCGCCCTTGATATAAACCTGGTCGAGCGTGCCTCGACCCAGCTCCCCGGCGATACGCTCCCCCAAGGAAAGCATGGCTGCGGACATGGCCGAGACGCGGTCCTCCTCGACATTCGCCGGCAGTGCGGAGGCCATCGTCAGGCCGTCGACGCTGACGACGGCCGAGGCCTCCACGTCAGGCGAAGAGGCCTGCAGATCGCGCAAGCGGTCCACCATCAGTTCGGTGCGCGATTTTGTCAAGTTGGACTCCTGGGGCGCAGTCGTCGCGCAGGCTCGGGCTGGAAGGCGAGGCTAATGTAGCATAGCGAGGTCCGCCGGGCAAGGGCACCCCGGTGCCGGGAGCGAGCGTGCTATAATCCCCCGCCGGCCGCCTTGGGCCGGGCCGACGCAACCGGCGTCAGGCGCCCAGCCGAACCCCGGCGCTGCACGAATCTCAGGAGTTCTGCCGCCCATGGAAGTCATTGCGACGGTGATCGATTTGTTCTTGCACCTGGATGAGTATCTCAGCCAGATCATCACTCGCTACGGCACCTGGACCTACCTGATCCTGGGGTTCGTCATCTTCATGGAGACAGGCTTCGTGGTGACCCCCTTCCTGCCGGGGGATTCACTGCTGTTCGCCGCCGGGACTTTCGCCGCGCTTGGGGCTCTGGACATCTGGCTCGTGTTCATTCTGCTGTTTGCGGCGGCGGTCCTGGGGGATACGGCCAACTACTGGATCGGCCACGCCATCGGTCCACGGGTGTTCACGATGAATTCGCGCTGGTTCAAGCGAGAATACCTGGAGAGGACCCACCGCTTCTACGAGCGGCACGGCGGCGTGACGATCTTCCTGGCTCGCTTCATCCCGATCATTCGCACCTTCGCACCCTTCGTAGCCGGCGTCGGGGAGATGACCTATGGGCGGTTCATTGCCTACAACGTCATCGGCGGCTTTGTCTGGACCGCCGGCTTCCTCTTCCTGGGCTACTTCTTCGGCAACATCCCGTTCGTCAGGGACCATTTCAGTCTGGTGGTGATCGCCATCATCCTGATATCCGTCATTCCGGTCGGATACGAGTTCGTCGCCTCGCGGCTGCGCAAGCGGCGAGAGGCTCTGCCTGTCGAGACCGCCGTCTCTGGCGATCGCGCGGTTGATTAGCCGGGCCCGGCGCGCCGGCCCACTCCTTGTAGACCGATCTTTTGGATTGCTCAGTCCGCGAAGGGGCGTCCCTCGGCCGATGGCTGTGCTTCAGCGCCCTCGTGGCGCTGCCTGCGCGCCGTCACGATGATGCTCACCAGCGCGGCCAGGCTCAAGGCGAGCAGAACCAGCGGGCCCACCGTGTCTGCCCAGAGTTCGATCTGGTGGCGGACCGCCTCGTCGGCGATCTCGGGCAGGGTCACCAGCCCGATGCCCACGACAATGACCGTGGTGTTCCACAGACCGTGGAGGAGTACCGCACACAGGTAGGGTGGCAGCAGCAGTATGGGACGGCGCTCGGCCGCGGCGCGAACCAGGCCCAGCGAGGTGATGCCGGCGCCAAAGGCATGCACTATGGTCGTCCCGATCCGACTGACCATGGTGACCGTCCACTCCGCTCCCGGCTGCGGGAGGAACAGCGCCTCGAAGAGCGCATAGCCTGCACCGCAGAGGACCCCGCCCAAGAAAGCCTCCGCGCGGGAGATCGGCCGACGCAGGAAGGGCCACACCGCGGCTGTCTTCAAGGCTTCCTCGATCAGCGGCACCAGAAGCCCAGCGAATCCCAAGAGGACGGCGATGAGCCATGGCTGCCCAATCAAGAGCTCGGCCGGGGCGATCTGTTCAAGCGTCGGGCCAGGGTTTTCCGTCAGCAGCTGAAGGAGCCTGACGCCCTGCGGGGACGCCAGCAGCCCGATGACGACGAGCAGCCCAAGCGGGATCAGGAGTATCGCTTCCAGCACCAACGCCGCGGCCGGCGTGGCCCACATGCCGATCAGGAACTGCCCCCATGCCCGCCTGGGCGTGATCGCTGGCGAGAGACGGCGGACGACCAAAGCCAGGACCACGACCGGGATCCCGGCGGCGAGGATCTGCGCCAGCGGGGCCAGCAGCTGAGGGGCGACCTTCTCGGAGAAGGCCAGGTACCCCAACCCGATGGCGGCCGGGAAGAGCAGAGCGGTCCAGGCCCAAGCAAGAGACGGCATAGCGGCAGCAGGCCTCGGGAAACCGAATAGGCCCCGTCCGGACCAGTAGGCCAGGGGAATGCCGCACAGGCCCACCACGAGCACGCAGGCCGCCCACCACATGCCGGCCAACGCCTGCTCATTCTCCCCCTGCACGCTGGCCACCAGCGCCAGCGCCACTCCCCCGAACGCAGCCGCCAGACCCGCAGATATGCCGGCCAGCGACCCGATGAGTAGGAGCGCGTCATTGCGCTGTTCCGTCGGTGTTGGTCTGCTCATCGCTCCTCGATCGTCACTTGCGCGATGGTCGTCTGCGGCGGGGTGAGCAGGTCGGTCAGAGGCTCGCGGGCTTCGAGCCCTTGTAGGAGCTCGAGACCTTCGATCACCCGACCGAAGACCGTCCGGGATCCATCCAACTCCGGAAGCGCCGCCAGGGTGATGAAGAACTGGCTGCCGCAGACGCCCGGACCGCTGCTGCTCATCCCGACCACACCCGCCTGCGAGAAGTTCAGCCCGGGGCGCGTCTCGATATCGAAGACGTAGCCCGGCCCGCCCAGTCCGGTCCCGCTCGGATCGCCGCTCTCGACCAGGACTCCGGGTACCACCCTGTGGAAGGGTACGCCATCGTACCACCCCTGGCGGGCCAGGAAGACGAAGCTGGTCACCGCCAGCGGCGCTCGATCGGCATACAGCTCGAGCACGACCTCGCCGCTGGAGAGGGACAGGTGTGCACGGTAGCTCAGGCTTGGATCGAGCTCCAGGGCGGGAAACCCGTCGTACTGGTGGAGGGCGAGCACCTCCAGGCGAAGGGCAGCCTCGAGGTTCTCATGGGTCGGGCCCATCTGGAAGAGCGCGCCGTTGAGGTACACCACGGGAGTGCCGGGGATGCCGTCGCGCAGGCCCTGATCGAATGCCTGCTCCATGAGCGCTGCATAGCGTCCCGAGGAGAGGTCGCTGCGGAATCTGGCGACATCCAGGCCGAGGTCGGCCGCCGCCCCGGCAAGCCACGCCACGAAGAAGTCCTCCGGCAGGTCAATCCATTCACCCCAACGATCGAACAGCAGATCGTGCATCTCCCAGAATGCGCCTTGCCCCCCGGCGGCCTCGGCCGCCTGACCGGCCAGGGAGGCCTTGTCGTGCGTGGCCAGGAGCGGATAGGGGCGGTAGATGACCCGCAGGTCCTGCGGGTGATCCTGCACGAGCTGCGAGAGGACCGGCGCCAGAACAGCGGACTGCGCGGCCTGGAAGTCGACGTAGACGACCAGGGTCACGGGCGCGTCTTCCGGCCCGCGGCCCCAATCCCCCGCCGCCATCACGAAGCCCGCCGCGGGAAGGGGGGTCGCGGAGCTCGCCGGCTGAGGAGCCAGGGCCAGGCTGGCGGTTGGAGGCGGCAGGGCCGGGGCGCTCGCCGGAAGCGCCCTGGGCTGGACGGCACACGCTGCCGCCACGAGCGGCGCGGCGAGCAGGCCAAGCAGGCGGCGTTTCATCGTCTCAACCGGCCCTCTCACCCTGGCCTCCTCCGCCCTGTCCCACGGACACGACCTGCCACACGAACGATGCCTGCGTGTGGGCCGTGCGGTCGAGCGGGGCCAAGTTCCGCTCCGCCCACGACTTCAGCTCAGCGAACACTTCGTCGAAGGCGGGCTCGGGGATGTCGAGGAAGAATGGATAGAGCCTTTCCTCGATCTGCTTCAGGTGGTCTTGCGGGGATCGTTCGCGTGTCCATCGAGCCGCCGTGACCGCACGGCACGGCAAGCCTCGCTGCTGCAGCCAGGGGACAACCTCATCTGCGATCGAAAGCGGATTCGTCCGGGGCAGGCCGCGTTGGCTGAGCAGCTCCTTCCATTTCAACGAAATACGCTGCCTGGGATCCGACGCTACATGGTCTGTCCAACCGAGGAGCAGGATGCCCCCGGCCTCGACGACGCGCAGCGCCTCGGACAGCCCCAGCCGCCAATCGGGAAGCAGATGCAGGACGTGAACGCACACGGCGGCCGGGAATGCGCGCCGCGCGAAAGGGAGATGCAGCAGATCGCCCTCGATGCTCGTCAGCGGCGCAGAGGAGGGCGGCCGGCGTTCCACCAGGTAGGTCAGCATACGGCGGGACAGGTCATAGGCCACGACCGGGTAGCCCTGCCGCAGGAGCAAGTGCGTCACCCGGCCCGTACCGGCCCCCAGGTCCGCCACGCGGACTCCTGCCGGGAGCAATTGAGCCAGTGACTGGCGGATCTGCGCCTCGGCCTCGGGCGCGAAGGCCCGCGAACGAGCGTACTCCTCCGGCGAGCGGTGGAAAGCGCCGGCGCTCACTGGGCCGGGGCCTGCGGCCCGAACCAATCCAGTGGGATGACGTGCCCGGTGACGAAGCGCGACTCGTCGGAGGCCAGGAAGATGCACGCCCCGACGTGGTCCTCCGGCTTGAGCATGTGTTCCTTGTCCTCATGGATCTGGGCGCGAAAGGCTGTATCGGCTTTGCCGGGCGCCAGAGCATTGACGCGGATGGCGTGCGGCTTGCCCTCCTCAGCACAGGCCAGCGTGAAGCCGATCTGCCCCCACTTGCTGGCGCAGTAAGCGCTCAGCAGCGGATAGCCGCGCACCCCGCCCAGCGAGGAGATGTTGACGATCGACCCGCCTCCGGCCTGAATCATCGGTCGCCACAAGTGCTTTGTGCACAGGAATGTCCCGACCAGGTTCACGGCCAGCACGCGTTCGAAGGCGCTCAGCGGGATCCCCCATACCGGGCGAATGTTGCCCACGCCGGCGTTGTTGACCAGTACGTCGACCCTGCCGAACTCACGCAGCCCGGCCGAGATCATGGCCTTCACCTGCTCTTCATCGGAGACATCGCAGGCCATAGCCAGCGCGCGCCGTCCCGCACGTTCGGCCTCCTGAGCGACCTGCCGGACCTGCGCTTCCGTCCGCGCGGCGAGAATGACAGCCGCACCTTCACGGACGAACCCGAGCGCGATCGCCCGGCCGATCCCGCGCCCGGCGCCGGTCACAAGCGCAACTTTGTTCTCCAGACGCATTGCTCCCTCACCGGCGTAGATTCTAGCAGGAACCCTCACTCTCCCGCCAGACTCCGCGCGTCCGGCTCGCAGCGGCGGACTCTTGTCACGTGCTGGTGAGTACGGTATCCTTTGCCGCCTCGGGGGTGGTTGGGTCCCGGTGGGCTCCCCGGTCTTCAAAACCGGCGGCGGGCCGTTCAACGGGCCGCGGTGGGTTCGACTCCCATCCACCCCCGCCTGCTTTGGGTCCTGGGAGAACGCGATGGCGACGGTATTCGGTGAAGGTGATCTGCAGACTCGTCTGCTGGGCGCGGTGCGGCAGGTCATGGCCGTCGAGGATGTGACGGCCGGGACAGCCAAGGACGGCTTTCTCGTTCGCTTTCGAGGCCGGCTGGTCATCGATTCGCTGGAAGCCTACTCCCGCCTCGAGCCGGCCTTCGCCCGTGAAGATACAACCCTCCTGTTCCGGGTAGAGGCGAATCGGCATGTCATTGCCGCGGCGCCGGGGCGCATCACGCCGCGCCCATCCAAGCCGTTGCCGAATATCGTGCTTTTCATTCTGACCCTCATGAGTGTCGTGCTCGCCGGCGCCTTGTACGCCTATCAGGGCCCGGTGGACGGAACACTGCCCGAGATTCTTTACGGGGTGCTGCGCTCCATCCCGGCCGGGGCGCCGTTCGCACTGGGCCTGATGGCGATCCTGCTCGCCCACGAATTCGGCCACTACTTCGCCGCCCGCTACCACAAGACCGCCGTAAGCCTGCCGTACTTCTTGCCGTTCCCGGGAAGCACCTTCGGCACCATGGGGGCGTTCGAACAGCTCAAGGAGCCGCCGCGCAATCGGCGAGTGCTCCTGGATATCGGGCTGGCCGGCCCGCTAGCCGGCTTGGTCGTGGCCCTTCCGGTCCTGCTCATCGGGCTGGCGCTCTCCTCGATAGAGCGGCTGCCGGCGTCCTCGGCGGCCGCGGTCGGCGCCGGGCTGGAGGGCAACTCGCTCCTGTACCTGGCGGCCAAGTATGCCGTCACCGGTGAGCTTCTGCCGGCGCCGGATTCGTACGGCGGCGTCGCTCCCGTGGTGTACTGGGCACGCTACTTGCTGCTGGGACTTCCGCTGCCTTTCGGCGCCCGTGACGTGATCCTCCATCCGCTGGCCTGGGCGGGATGGGCGGGGCTGCTGGTCACCGCGCTCAACTTGATCCCTGCCGGCCAGTTGGACGGCGGCCACCTCCTTTACGTCTTGCTCGGCCGGCGGGCAGCGCGCATCGTACCCTTCATCGTGGTTGCTCTGGCCGGTTTGGGTGTCGTCTGGTCGGGCTGGTGGTTGTGGGCTGGGCTGATCTTCTTCCTGGGGCGCACGCATGCACAGCCGTTGGATGAGATCACGCCGCTCGATCCCCGTCGGCGCGCATTCGCCATCCTGGGGCTCGCGATCTTCGTCCTGGTCTTCACACCCGTGCCGCTGCGGATTCTGTAGGACCGCTGCA
>Ga0105095_10000181_pt1 | contig 27915 bp, 21 predicted proteins | sample PPLLak2March2015_2_FD_79180 | JGI IMG/M metagenome (GOLD analysis project Ga0105095, IMG submission 79180) | Freshwater sediment microbial communities from Prairie Pothole Lake near Jamestown, North Dakota, USA - PPLs Lake P8 Core (3) Depth... | ecosystem: Environmental > Aquatic > Freshwater >...
GCACGCGCACCGAAATCAAGAACCTGAATTCCTTCCGCTCGATGCTGCGCGCGGTCGCCTACGAGATCGAACGACACACCGACCTGCTGCGGCAGGGCGACCAGGTCCTGCAACAGACGCTGCGTTGGGACGACGCCCACGGGTTGACCTATCCCGAGCGCAATAAAGAGGAAGCGGACGACTATCGCTACTTCCCGGAGCCGGACCTGCCGCCGCTGCAGATCGACTCCGCATGGCTGGAGAGGCTGCGTGCCTCGCTGCCTGAACTTCCGGAGGCGCGCCGCACCCGTTTCACCTCCAAGTTTCACTTAACGGGCTACACTGCCGCCCTCCTGACTGCTGAGCGCCCGGTCGCCGACTACTTCGAGGCGGCCGCACGCGCTTCGCCCGACGTTGCTCCGGAGCGGCTGGCGCATTGGCTGACCGGCGAACTGTTCGCTCTCCTCAATCAGGCCGGCGCCTCGATAGAAGACTGCCCCCTCAGCCCGCAGGCCCTGGGCGAGCTGGTTGCCCTGGCCGAATCGGGTCAGATCAGCCAGACCAGCGCCAAGGCCGTGCTGGCGGAAGCCTATGCCAGCGGGCGCAATCCGGCGGCCATCGTCGCCGCGCAGGGCCTGGCCCAGCTCAGCGACCCGGCCGCAATCGAACAGCTCGTAGGACAGACTCTTGCCGCACACGCGGCCCAGGTCGAAGAGTACCTAGCCGGGAAGACGACGATCGCCCAATGGCTGTTCGGACAAGTCATGCGCCGAGCCGGCGGGCGTGCCAACCCGGCCGTGGTCCGCGAGCTCCTGGAGCGTCACTTGCGCGGCCTGGACAAGAATCGCCGTGTCCCGTGAACCTTGTCACTTGACCGGCACCGCCGGCTCGGTTACCGTTCCCGAAGGAGCAACAGCCCTGCAATGGCCCGATCAATACAGGCAGCGCCGAGCAAGCCGGGCGCTGCCCTCCTGTGTTCACCCGCGCGGGCGCCTGACCGAGGCGCCCGCGTAACTTGTCCTCAGACCTGAGGCTCGAATTCCACCCGCGAGGTTGAATGACGTGAACGCATTCGAGATGGCGCAGGCACAGTTCGACAGCGTCGCCGCACAGCTCAAACTGGACCCGGGCATCACCGGTGTTCTCCGCTGGCCGATGCGCGAGTTCCGCTTCCAGATCCCGGTCCGCATGGACGACGGCAGCATGAAGGTCTTCTTCGGCTACCGCGTTCAGCACAACGACGCCCGCGGCCCGGCCAAGGGCGGCATCCGTTTCCATCCGGGCGAGACACTCGACACGATCCGCGCCCTGGCCATGTGGATGACGTGGAAATGCGCCGTGGCCGACATCCCGCTTGGCGGCGGCAAGGGCGGGGTGGTCGTCGACCCGTCCGCCTTGAGCGACTCGGAGAAGGAGCGCCTGTGCCGCGGCTGGATCGGCCAGATCTGGAAGAACATCGGCCCGCGCCAGGACGTCCCGGCCCCGGACGTGGGAACCACGCCGCAGATGATGGGCTGGATGATGGACGAGTACTCCAAGCTGGTCGGCTCCTTCACGCCGGGCGTCATCACCGGCAAGCCGGTCGGCGCGGGCGGGTCGCTCGGCCGGACCGAAGCCACCGGCTACGGCGTCACTTACTGCATCCGTGAGGCGGTAAAGCACCTGAAGCTGGATTCGTCCAAGTGCACCGCCTCGATCCAGGGCTTCGGCAACGTCGCCCAATATGCCGCCCGCGGTTTCATCGAGATGCTCGGCGGCAAGGTCTTGTGCGTCTCCTGCTGGGACCGGGTGGACAAGAAGTCCTACACCTTCACCAAGAAGGACGGAATTGATCCCAACTTCCTGCAGAGCATCACCGACATCTACGGCGCCGTCGATAAGAAGCGAGCCAAGGAAGCCGGCTACGCCATCGAGGACGGCGAGGCCTGGCTGAGCAAGGAGGTCGACGTACTCATCCCGGCGGCGATCGAGGGCCAGATCACCGGCGAGAACGTCCAAGGCATCCACAAGAAGGTGCGCATCGTGGCCGAGGGCGCCAACGGGCCGACCACGCCTGAAGCCGACACCGTCCTCAAGCAGCGCGGCATATTCGACATTCCCGACTTTCTGTGCAACGGCGGCGGCGTGACCACCTCCTACTTCGAGAGCGTCCAGAACGATATGAACTTCTACTGGACTCGGGAGGATGTGCTCGCCCGACTGGACGAGAAGATGACCAGCGCCTTCAAGGCGGTCCTGGACATGTCCCAGAAAGAAGACGTCTACATGCGCGATGCCGCCTACATGGTGGCCATCGACCGTGTCGTACACGCAATGCGTTTCCGCGGCTGGGCCTGAGCGCAACGATCTCACCAGTCAGGCTCCCAGGACAGTCAGCCTGGGAGCCTGTTGCTTTTCTTTCCAGTTTGTTCCTCAGTAAATCAGAGAGTCGTAGTAGCCGTAGGGGATGGGGAAATGTGGACAACGCCGCAGGCCGGCCGGTGAGCCCCCATCAGTATGGATAGCGATGCCACTGGACGCCAAGGGCCGGCAGGAACCGCCGCCCACCCCCTCCACAAGGCGGCTGTGGGAGGACAGTGGAGACCGCGAGGCGTCGAGGGAGCAGGATCGGTGGCCTCCCATATGTAGCCGCCTGAGTGGGGCCGTTGGCAGATGTTCGGGTAGCGGACAGGCACGCGAAGGCAGGCTGTCTGACATTCTCCCCAGAAGGAGAGCCTTCTCCACAGCCGAAAGCCACTTATCCACAGCCCGGCAAGGCTCGAACTGAGTAGAATCGGACACATGACCGAGGAAAGAGGCCGATTTCCGGAGTTCATCGGACGCTGGCCGCAGGAGCTGCGCCACCTGTGGGACGGGCTGCCGCCGGCCACCCGCACACAGCTTGAGCGCGGCCTGAGCCTCCTGCCCGGCGACGCCAAGGGCTGGCGGCGACTGGTGGAGCAGGCGGCTGAGCAACTCAAGATCACGACCGGGGACAAGCACCAGGTTGCCATTGTTGGGCCGGCCAATGTCGGCAAGTCTACGCTCTTCAATCAACTGATCCGTTCGCGGGGCGACCGGGCCGCGGTCAGCGCCGTTGCCGGGACGACCCGGGTGGCGCAGCAGGCCGACGCCGGGCTGTTCGCGGTGATCGACACACCCGGGGCCGATGTTGCCGGGTCGGTCGGCGAGGAAGAGAGGCAGCGGGCCTTGGCGGCCGCTGAGACAGCCGATGTCCTGGTGATCCTGTTCGACGCCACCCATGGCATTCGCCCGGCGGAGCGGGCCCTGTTCGACGAGCTGGTCGGCCTGGGCAAACCGACGGTCGTTGCAGTCAACAAGATGGACCTGGTCCGTCGCGAGCGCACCCGAGTCCTGGCCCAGATAGCCACAACGCTCGGCCTGACAACCGAGCAGCTCCTGCCCCTGAGCGCCAAAGATGGGACCGGCGTTGAGCGCGTGTTGCTGGCCGTGGCCAAGACCGAACCGGGTATCGTCGCCGCGCTGGGGGCCGCGCTGCCTGCCTACCGCTGGAAGCTCAGCCAGACCGTGATCGGGCGGACCGCCTCGACGGCGGCGGCCATCGCCGTCACGCCCATCCCGATCATCGACTTCATCCCCCTGATCGGGATCCAATCCGCCATGGTCCTGAGCCTGGCGCGCATCTACGGCCAGCGGATCACAGCCGGGCGCGCCCGCGAGTTGCTGCTGACATTCGGCCTGGGCCTGCTGGGCCGAGGCTTGTTCTACGAGTTGAGCAAGTTGGGAGGCCCGCCGGGCTGGCTGTTGAGTGCGGGCATCGCCGTGGGAACAACCGTGGCGATGGGCTATGCGGTGGCATCCTGGTTTGAGCGCGGCCTGCGGTTGTCGCAGGAATCGCTGGGCCGGATCGCCCGCTCGAGCAGCCGGGCGGTCGTCGATCATCTGAAGGACCTGGGCGGGCGAAAGCCGAATCGGATGACGCTGCAGCAGAGGGTGGACCAGGCCCTGCAGGAGCTACCCGAACGGGAGCCGCCGGCAGAACCGTAGGGAGTAGCCTGAGCAATCCCGGCGACGGCAGGGAGGGATCTCCCTGCCGTCGCGTTTCATCCATGGCAGCAGCAGCCCGCGCCCTGGGCGGATGGGCAGCGGTGGTCGGCCGACGATCAGTTCCGCCGCGGCGGGGATCGTGCGGGTGAGCCGGCGCCGCGTCGGAGAGTATACTGAGAGCGGCGAGGGAGACTTCCCGTGCAGGACAGTCTACGCGATCTGCTGACGAGAGGTATCGCGGCCGCCAAGGCGGGCCAGGCCGAGGAAGCCCGCTTCTTTCTTGACTGGCTGCTTCGCTCCGAACCCCCGATGGCTGACCTCCTGGAAGCCTGGTACTGGCTGGCCGAGGTGAACTCAGATCCGGTGGAGAAGCGCCGCTGCCTGGAGGAGGTGTTGGCCCGTGATCCGGCCAACCCGCGCGCCCGGCGGGCGCTGGCGATCCTGGATGGCCGGCTCAAGCCGGAGGAGATCGTCGATCCGGATCGGCTGACGGTCCCCGCCGCTGCGCAGAGTGCGGCGGAAGCGCGGCGCTTCACCTGCCCCAAGTGCGGCGGGCGGATGGTGTACGCCCCGGACGGCCAGGCACTGATCTGTGAGCAGTGTGCGCGCCGGGAGGCGCGCCAGGGGGCCCGCGCCGCCCGGCAGGATTTCACGATCGCCATGGCCACCGCGCGTGGACATCGGGTGCCTGTGGCTTCACGCTCTTTCGATTGTCAGGGCTGCGGCACCCCCTTCGTACTCGGCCCGGCGGTCATGTCGGTGACATGCCCGTACTGCGGCTCCGCTCACGTGGTCGACGAAACCAACACACGCGAGCTTGTCCCGCCGGACGGGTTGATACCGTTCCGGCTGGGTGCTGCGCAGGCCGCTGGCGCGCTCCACGATTGGCTCGAGCGCGAAAAGCTGGAGGTCCGTGTGGAGCCGCCCCAGGGAATGTATCTCCCCGTGTGGGCCTTTGACCTTGCCGGCCAGGTGCCCTGGTCGGGGTTGAGGTACGACTCCCACCGGCGGGGGTGGGTGGCAGTCTCCGGTGTGCAGGTCGTTCTCGAGGACGATGTCGGCGTGGCGGCCAGCGACCGTCTTCCGACCGCCTTACTCGGCGCCCTGGAGACGTTCGATCTGAGGCAGGCACGCCCGTACGATCCAGCCTATCTGGCCGACTGGCCGGCCGAGACGTATCAGCGGACCATGTCGGATGCGGCCCTCATCGCCCGGCAGCGTGTCTTCGCCCGCTGCCGTGAGCGGGTCGGGTGGGAGCAAGGGGGGGAGATCAAGGATCTGAGCATCAGCTCCGCCGGAATGGCGATCGACTCGTACCGCCTGATACTGGTTCCGCTCTGGTTGAGCGCCTTCGATGTGCAAGGCCGACGCTGCCGAGTCGCGGTCAACGGAGCCGACGGGACAGTGCGCGGGGAGGCGCCCCGCTCAGGCGTGCGCGAGTGGCTGGGCAAGGTGTTTGGCGAGTCGTGACCGTCGCGTGACGGCGGGGTTATCTCTGCCGCGCGAGGAAGTCTGTGGCCGGCAATCCCTCTCTGATCGTCCAGGACTTGAGCTTCCGCTACCGAGACCGGGAAGCCCCCTCTCTGCGGGACATCTCGTTTAAGCTGGAGGCCGGGAGAGTGCTCCTGGTTGCCGGCGCCAGCGGCTGCGGCAAGACAACGCTGGCACGCTGTATCAACGGCTTGATCCCCCGCTCCTACAAGGGCGTGATGACCGGACATGTCCTGCTCGATGGGCAGGAAACGGCCGGCTGGCCGTTGGCACGCATCTCCGAGCGAGTCGGAACGGTGCTGCAGGACCCCGAACGACAGATCCTGGGCTCACGGGTTGTGAACGAGGTCGCCTTTGGTTTGGAGAACCTGGCCTTGGCGCGCCCGGAGATCCTCGAGCGGGTCGAGCTGGCCATGGACCATCTTGGCATCGGCCAGTTACGCGAGCGCGAGACGTTCTCGCTTTCCGGGGGGGAGAAACAGAAGCTGGCGCTGGCCGGGGTCCTGGCGATGCGGCCCAGCATCCTGCTCCTGGATGAACCCCTGGCCAGCCTCGATCCGGCCAGCGCGGTGGAGACGCTCACGTTGGTCCGGCAGCTGGTGGACGAAGGCATGGCGGTGATCATGATCGAGCACCGCGTCGAGGATGTCCTCAAGATCCGCCCGGACCAGGTGCTGTTCCTGGAGGACGGCCAGGCCCGCTACTTCGGGCGTCTGGACGGACTGCAGGCGGCGGTCGACTACCGGCAGGTCAAGCTGCCCGCCTCCATGGTCATCGCTCGGGCAGCCAGCGAGACGCCACCGCCTCCTACGCCGCCGCGGCCAACAAGGGGCAGAACGACCGAGGGGCCGCTGGTGGCGTTCGAAGGTGTGCACTTCGCCTACACCAATGGTCCGGAAGTGCTCCACGGCATCGATCTGCGCGTCGACCGCGGCGATGTCATCGCCGTCCTGGGTGCCAACGGGGCCGGGAAGACCACCCTCGTCAAGCACGCCATTGGGCTGCACAAACCGACTGCGGGGCGAGTGTTGATCGGCGGGCGCGACACGCGCGAACTCAGCGTGGCCCAGATTGCCGGAACCCTGGGGTATGTTTTTCAAAGCCCCAGTCACATGCTCTTCGCACCGACCGTGCGCGAGGAACTGTCTTTCGGCCCTACCAACCTCGGCCACGCGCCGGCGGAGATCGAAAAGGAGGTGCACGCGGCAATCGAGATTGTCAACATGACCGGGCTGGAGCAGGACCCGCCTCTGGCGCTTTCGTTCGGGCAGCAGAAGCGTGTCAGCATCGCCGCCATTCTGGCGATGCGCTCGAAGATCTTGGTGATGGACGAGCCGACGGCCGGGCAGGACTATCACAACTACATGAATTTCATGGATTCGATTCTGGCGATGCCCGGTTTCGCGGCGGTCCTGTTCATCACGCATGATGTCGACATGGCGGTGGTGTATGCCAACCGCGTGCTTCTGGTAGACGGCGGACGCATCGTCGGCGACGGACCGCCCGAGGCGGTACTGGCGGATACCGGGCTGCTCACCCGGTGCCGGCTGGTCCCAACGTCACTGCTCCAGGCGAACCTGGATCGCTTGCCGCGTACCGGCCACTTCCTGCGTGCCGAAGCGCTGGCACATGTCTAGCTTCCTAGAGAGGAGAGCGTTCAATGGACCGCAAGTTCTTCAACCTCGGCCTGACCCTCGTCATCGTCTTCCTCTTCTTCCTGCTGGTGGTCTGGATCGGTGGGAACGTGCTCGGGATCGAGCGGCTGCAGACGGGCGAGAGGCCTGTTTTGCGTTTCGTGTTCGTTGCAGTCGGGATCGTTCTTGCCCTGGCGGTCTACTGGTTCACCAAGGAGAACAAGGCCTGGGAGGTCGGCACGCGCGAGGTGGTCTACATGGCCATCGGCGCGGCGCTCTACGCCGTGTTCTCCTACCTGTTTAATGGCACGGTGTTTGTGGTCCCGTCGGTCAGTCAGGTGGCGCTGCGCCCGGCGATCTGCATCCCGATGTTCTTCGGCTACGCCTTTGGCCCGGTGGTCGGCTTCTTCACCGGCGCGGTCGGGAACATGGTCGGCGATGCACTGACGGGCTTTGGCGTCTATCCGCAGTGGAGCGTCGGCAATGGACTGATTGGCCTGATCGCCGGGATGGCGATGCTGTTCCCCGACAAGAAGAAGAGCCTGAACACGGTGCTGATCATCGGGGCCGTGCTGACCGCTATCGCCACGCTGTTCTACTTCCTGTTCCGCAACACACCGAACACGCTGTTCTTCGACGTGGCCAACAACATCTTCGGCGACCAGCCCATCTCGGTTCTGGCCGGGCTGTCGATCGTGGTTGGGTTCATCCTGGTGGTGATCGTGCGCTTTGCCTTCGGCGCGAACATCGACGTCGCCGCGGCGGTGACCTGGGGCATGCTCGGCAACCTGATCGGCCTCGGGTTTGCGGCGATCTCTGATATCTGGATCAATGGCTACCCACCGGCGGTGGCCATTGTCGGGGAATTCCTGCCTTCGGCCGGGCCGAACCTGATCTTCGCCGCCATCCTGGTGCCGATCCTGGTGGTGGCTTACGCCGCGCTCCAGCGCCAGACCGGGCGCTAGGAGGCACTCCTCACGAGACCTTGACTCGTGAGGAACAGAACGGGACATCTCCCCGGGAGCTTCAAGCTCCCGGGGAGACCGGCAGGAATGACTGCATGCTCGTGACCTGGCGCTACCGCAAACGGCGGTCGTTGATCCAGAGCTTCGACCCACGCGCCTGGATCATCTTCTACCTGTGCTATCTCGGCACGGTGATCTCCATCTGGGACCTGCGCGCGCTGCTGGTGGTCTTCGCCGTGGCGCTGCTGGTGGTCCTGACCTCCGGCATTCCGTGGCGCGAGATGCGCCGGGCGTGGTTGTTCATCGGTGGCTTTGTCGTCTACTTCTCCTTCTTCACCTTCTTGACCGGACGGGGCGGGGTTGAGTTCTACCAGCAGGAACACGTCATCCGCAATCTGGTGGCGCCGTTCACCATCTTCGGCTGGCAGCCGGTCCTGCACATCACCGTCGAGCGCTCGTTCTACGCGCTCAGCATGCTGGTGCGCGTATTCTGCTTGGCCAGCATGACGATCCTGATCCCCTATTCCTTCGACCCGGCGCTCTATGGCATCACATTCCGCCGGCTCGGGCTGCCCGACAAGATCGCCTACGCCATGGACCTGACCATGCGCTTCGTGCCGACCTACGGCCGCGACTTCCAGATCACGATGGACGCGCAGCGCGCCCGCGGCTATGAGCTTGAGAAGCTCAGCGGAGGCTTGGTCTCGCAGGTGCGCAAACTTGCGCCGCTGATTGTTCCGGTCACCATTCAGGCCATTGCCGGGAGCGAGGACATCATCGACGCCATGGACTTGCGGGCCTTCGGTGTCAAGCCGCGCACCTGGGTGGAGGAACTGCATTACAAGGCCCGCGACCGGGTGCTGATCGTTGCCGGCGCGGCCGTGTTTGTGGCAACGCTGGCGCTCTCCTACCTGGGGTTGTTCCAGTTCTGGGTTCCCGCCTCACTCCTCTCCCTGCCGCTCCTGTAACCTGCCCGGGATCGGGCTTGATGCCGCCCTCGAGTTGGGCATGCCGGCGGCTCTCAGGCCGACGCTTGCCGCTGCCGGCCGGCTCGGGCAGAATCCGACGCTGCAGGCCAAACGATGACCGCCTTTACTCACCTGGAATGCTCCGCCTGTGGGACGATCTTCGACGCGCACCTCGTGCAGACTTTCTGCGTCGCCTGCCAGGCGCCGCTGCTGGCCCGCTACGATCTCGAGCACGTGCGGGCCTCGCTGACGCGGGAGGAGATCAGCCAGCGGTCGCCCGGGCAGTGGCGCTGGGCTGAACTGCTGCCGGTCTTCGATGCCGCGCAGCAGGTCTGCCTGGGCGAAGGGGATACCCCGCTTCTGCCAATGCCGCGCATCGGCGGCGAGCTGGGGCTGACGCGGTTGTATGTGAAGGACGAAGGCGTCAATCCGACCGGGTCGTTCAAGGCGCGCGGCCTGGCTGTGGCGGTCTCCAAAGCGCGCGAGCTCGGGCTGGAGCGGCTGATCATCCCGACCGCCGGCAATGCCGGCGGGGCGCTGGCGGCCTATTGCGCACGGGCCGGGCTGCGAGCGCAAATCATCATGCCGCGCGACGCGCCGCACACGAACGTCGAGGAGTGCCGCGCCGCCGGGGCCGAGGTCGTCCTGGTCGATGGATTGATCAGCGACGCCGGCCGGCTGGCCGCCGAGCGATCGCGGACCCAGGGCTGGTTCGACGTCTCGACCTTCAAGGAACCCTACCGCTTGGAAGGCAAGAAGGTGATGGGCTATGAGCTGGCCGAGGCCTTCGGCTGGCGGCTGCCGGATGTGATCGTCTACCCGACCGGCGGCGGCACCGGACTGGTGGGGATGTGGAAAGCGTTCGCCGAGCTGGAGGATCTGGGCTGGCTCGAGGAAGCGGCGCGGCCGCGGCTGGTTTCGGTGCAGGCGGAGGGCTGCGCTCCGGTAGTGCGGGCGATGGAAAGCGGTGCAGAGGCATGCACCTTTTGGGAGCAAGCGCAGACCATTGCCAGCGGGCTGCGCGTGCCGAAGAGCTTCGCCGATCGCCTGATTCTGCGCAGTCTGCGTGAGAGTCGCGGGACTGCGTTTGCGGTGAGCGACGCGGCGATCCGCGCCGCGCAGCGCCGCCTGGCGGAGCAGGAGGGCGTGCTGGCTGCGCCCGAAGGGGCCGCCACATTGGCCGCGCTGGAGGTCCTGGCCCGCCGAGATTGGGTCCGGCCGGATGAGCGGATCGTGCTCTTCAACACCGGAAGCGGATTGAAGTACCCGGACCTGATGCCGGGCGGCTCAGCCCCCTGAGACCGCTTGGCGGCCGAGAAGGATGTCCGCCAGCGCCGCGGTGCTGTCAAGGATGAGGTCGGCGCCGGCGTCGATCAACTCCTGGCGTTCACCGAACCCGCACAGGACCCCCACGGCCTGGGCACCGGCGCGCTTCGCGGCGTGGATATCGACCACCGTATCACCGACCATGACGCAAGCCTGGGGCGGCAAACCCAGGAGCTCAGCCGCCTTCAGGATGGGGGCCGGGTGCGGCTTGGTGCGCCAGCTGCTCCTGGCGGTGACCACGCAGTCCATGGTGCTGGCCAGACCGAACTGCGCCAGGAAGGCGCCCACGCTGCGCGCGTCGCGGGAGGAGACGACCCCCAGCCGGTAAGCCATGCGTAAGCGCTCGAGCGCCGCGGGGACTCCGGGGATGATCAGGTAGTCCCGAGGCCGGCCCTCGCCGCGCACCGAGTGCAGGAAATCGAGCACCGGCGCGCCGAGTTCGTCGAGGCCAAGCCTGTCGGCGAGCGCGTACAGCCAGTTGACCGGGGACTCGGTGGCCAGCAGGAATCGGCGCGCTGCCGGGCGCGGATCGCGCTTGGGGAACATGGCGGATAGCGGTCGCAGCGCGCCCGCCAGGCGGATCGCCAAGGCCTCATGGGTGTCAGCCAGCGTGCCGTCGACATCGAAAAGGATGGCGCGTATGCGCCCGGGGTCGAAGACGATCGGTTTCACGGGACCGGGGCGGGGAACTCGACCGTCTGGCGCAGCGCCGCGGCGGTGGCTTCGTCGGGCGCCTGGATCCAGAGACTCTGCAGCGAGCGGCGTTCGAGCACGGCGAAACCATCGGCGCCCTGCCACTGGATCGTGAAGGTGGCCGTGGCGGTATGCTCGCCGAAACGGGCATCGCCGTAGTCGCGGAATGCGCTGAAGGCTTCCTCCGCGTGCCGCAGGCTGTCCCACTGGGTCAGCCAGACCAGGGCGCCGCCCAGTCGAGGATGATCGAAAGCCAGGTAGAAATCGCCGCCCCAGCCGTCAGCCGCGGTCACGGCAACATCGTCCGGGAGCTGGCCCGCCAACGTGAGCCGGGTGGTCCATTCCCCCATCGTACCCCTCCCGATTTCGCGCCATCCGGCGCCGAGCACGGGCAGCAGATCAGGCACCTGCATGACGATGGGCACATCCTCGGGGTAGCGCGTCGGGTGCAGGATCTGTTCAGTGGAGGATGGCGGAGCGGCGTAGGCCTCGTCCACTGCCGGCCAGCTGCCGTCCAAGTACAGCTGGCGGGCGAACTCGACGCCCTGTATGTAGGGGAACAGGAAGTCATCCTGAAGGAAGCCTGGGGCGGAGAGGAAGACCGGGCTCTCGAGCGTCAGGACGAGCGACTGCAGCTCGCGCAGGTCCTCCTCAGAAGCGTAAGTGCGGAGCCATTGTGACTGCAACAGTGTCGCGTCACCTTCCAGGAGCGAGCGCACCGCTGTGCAGCGGTCGGCCTCCTGCTCGCAGAGGGGGTCATCCAGTCTGAGCCCGGCCAGCAGGTCGAAGCGTTGGTCTTGAAGGGCATGGACGTACTCGTGCGCATACGTCAGGCGTTCGGGACCCTGGAAGGCCTCGCCTTGGACGATGTACATCTCCCGGGTCTCGGCGTCGTAGAAGCCGGCCAGCTGCTCGGTGTACAGGTCGGCGTACAACTCCCATAGGTCGAAACCGGCCGGCAGCAGGCCCAGCAGGTTGAGCAGGCGGACGTCGTCGTCCGCCTGCTCTCGGCTGTAGTCCTCCAGCAGATCGTTCAGGACCGTCAGGCGCAGAGCCTCCGTGGTCAGCAGTTGCTGGTCGACCGGGCCGGTCGGCTCGAGCCCGCGCAGCAGGATGACCTGGGACTCGATCTCCGCCATAGCCGCCCTGACGTCGGCGGTCAGACCGGGGGCAAGGGATTGGGGTGTGACGACGGCCGTCGCGGCCGAGGGCATCACCGTCGCAGTCGAAACGTCGGCCGTGGGTGAGATAGCAGGGGAGGGCGCCGGGCGCGGCCGCAAGAGGTTCAGAGCCGCAACGACAACGATGAGGCTCAGTCCCAGACAGGCCGACCCCAGCAGGGTCAGGAGCAGCCAGGTGCGCTTCGACAAGCGTCGATCCTCCGGCGGACCGCGGCGGATTCTATCATCGGCGCACGCACGGCCGGATGGATGAGTCAGGCAGGCAGGAAGCCCTCGACGCGCAGGATGCCTTCCAGCGCCCGGCGCGCGTCGGCGATGGCCTTGCGGCGCCATGGCGGGTGTGTGGGGCAGAACAACGCCTCGAACTCGCGCCGGACCGCCCGCTGCACGGCAACGCTGGAGGCGCCGAAATGATGTACCTGATTCTCCCAGATCATCGCCCGCAGCCCGCGTAGCCGCGCCGGCAAAGAGTCGCCCAACGTCCCGAACTCGAAGGCCGTGGCGAACACAGGCTTGCCCGGGAACCGGTCCCGAAAGGTGGCGTAGACGAGGTCGATCATGTCACCTCGGATCGGGTAGAACTCGGCCAGCGTCGCTTTCGCCACGCGCGGGTAGTCGAAGGCACGCATCAAGTCGATTGAGGCGCGCGGCTCGAGCGAGGAGTTGACTAGCGTCATCTGGTCCGACGGCCCGTAGCCGGTGTGCATGTCCAGGCACAGGACCCGGCCATAGCGAGCCGGCGCCTCGCGGTAGAGGTCGATCAGCAAACGCGTCTCCGCTTGAATTGTGGAACCCCCGAAGTAGAGACCACGCGGATTGCGATACTGCCCCTGCAGGGTCACGGCCTGGAACGCCTTCGGACCCATGCGGGCCAGGCCGGCGAGGAGGCCGGCCAGGAACTCACGGCGGCCGCGGACGGGGCCGGCCAGGGGGCGGGCAGGGTTGAGGAATCGGTCGAGCCGTGCATAGTCCGGATTGAGGGCCGGATCGAGGTGAGAGGCTGCCGCGACGAAGTTGCGGTTCAGGTCGACATTGGCGGGATTCGTGCGCCGGCGGTTGCGCATGCCCCAGGGGTTGACGGCGTGAAGCAGCAGGACGCCGGTGGATCGAGGATCGAGCCGATCCAGGTAATCTTCGAGGATCACCTGCAAGACGGCGGATCCGACATACCCTTCGATGCCGTGTTCGCCGGTGGTCACGATCAGCAACCGCTGCGGTGAGTGACCGGCCGGGGACTCGAACCAGTCCGTGGTCAGTTGGCTATCGACTTCGAGAGGCTGAGTGTGCAGGCGTGTCTCCGGCCAGCGAGCGCGCAGCCGTTCCAGTTGGGAGCGGAAGCGCAGCCGGGAGACCTCGTAGCTGTCCGGGAAGAGGGCGGCCAACTCAGTCATTGTCGGCCTGGGCTTGCAGCGGCCTCGCAGCTGTGCGGATGTGTGCGCATCTAGAATGGGCCGAAACCGATGGCGACAGCCAAAGCCAGGAAGCCGACGGTCAGCAGGAGGATCCACAGCCACAACTTCGCCGTCCAGCGAATCCACTGCGGGTAGCTGACGACCGTCAGGCCCAGGCTGATGAGCAGCACGGGATTGGTCGGATAGGCCAGGTTGGAGAACCCATCCCCAAAGCAGTAAGCCAGGACCGTGACCTGGCGGGTGACGCCGATCAGGTCGGCCAGGGGCAGGAGGATGGGCATGAGCAGAAAAGCCTTGGCCGAGGCTGAGCCGACGAAAACCTCGATCAACAGCGTAAGGAGGTAGATCCCCAGGACCGCCGCCAGCGGGCCGACGCCGCCGAAGGACTGCGCCGCGCTGTGCAGGATCGTGTCGATCACGCCGCCCTGGCTGACGATGTGCTTCACGCTGGCGGCCATCAGGATCAACGGAATGGCCGGGGCGATGCCAAGCATGCCTTGCCAGGCGGCCCGCCCTACGACCCGTCCGCCCGCGCCGGACAGCCAACCGGCTCCCAGGCCGGCGACCAGGAACAGCAGACCGACCAGCGGCAGCGAGTAATCGGACAGCGCCGACACGAAGGGCGCCGAGATCAGGACGACAAGGATGAGGGCCAGGAAGACCAGGAACCAAATCAATGCCCGGCCCATCGGCGCCTGCGAGGCGCTCGAATCGAATCCGGTACCGTGCGCCCGCCGCCGCTCGTCATCGGCATAGACGGGTGAAGACTGCGGGGCCCGCTCGACGCGGCGTGCGTAGCCGACCAGGAAGACCGCCAGGATCGCATAGAACACGAGGAAGATGGGGATGCGCAGCCAGATCCCGGAGAACAACGGCAGCCCGGCCAGCCGCTGGGCGACTCCGATGGTGAATGGGTTGGTCAGGGCGGCCGAGAAGCCGATGTTCGTGGCCAGGATGCTCATCCCCAGGCCGACGAGGGAATCCCAGCCCAAGGAATAGGATAGGGCGATCACCAGCGGGACCAACGGAACGACCTCTTCGAAGATCCCGAAAACAGCGCCCAGGAGCATGAAGAACAGCGCTACGCCCAGGAGCAGGGCGTACTTGCGGCCGCCCAGCGCGGCGACCACGCGGGCCAGCGCGGTGCGCAAGATTCCGCTGGCATCCAGCACGGTGAAGGAAACACCCACGCACAGCAAGAAGAGCACGATGGTCAGGATCGTCAGCCCGTCCGGCCCGCCGAGGACCTCGACCGGCGCCGTCAACCAGCGCCAGACGGGATACTCGGGCCGCGGCAGGGCCTGATACGAGTCAGGGTCGATCACCTGGCGCCCTTGCGACTCGAGGCGGGTGTAGCTGCCGGCGGGGACGACCAGGGTCAGCACGCCGCCGGCGAGCATCAGGGCCAGGAGGATCAGGGCCGACTGGACGAAGGCGCGGGTGCTGATGCGAAGGCCGGCTCGTTCTTCCATGCAGGGCCCTCCACAGAGGCTACGCGAGCTTCAAGCTCCCGGGATGCTGGTGACTCGGCGAATCTCCTCGTACAGCGGGCGCAGCCGTGCGTACATCTGCAGGTAGACCTTCTGGTAAAGCTCCGTGTAGATCGCGTGTGCCTTGGGGTTGGGTGTGAAGGTCTTCCCCAGACGGGTCATCTCCTTCACGGCAGTGTCGAAATCGGGGTGCAGCCCGAGGCCCACGGCCGCGTCGATGGCCGCGCCCAGGCCGGAGGCCTCATAGATATGCGGGCGGGAGGCGGGCAGGCCGAACACATCGGCCGTCAGTTGCATGGCCGCCTCGCTCTGGCTTCCGCCGCCGGCCACGCGCAGTTCGGTAATCGGCACGCCGCTGCGTTTCGCGGTGCGCTCGGCGCCTTCGCGCAGGGCGTAGGCCAGACCCTCCAGGATGGCCCGGTAAACGTGAGCGCGCGTGTGCACGTCGCCGAAGCCGATGATGGCGCCCTTCGCCTCCGGGCCGGGGTGACGCAGGCCGGGCGACCAATAGGGCTGCAGGGTCAGACCCTGCGAGCCGGGCGGGATGGTGCGCACCAGCTCGTCGAACAATTCCTCCGGCTCGACGCCGCGCTCTTCGGCCAGGCGCTGCTCGCGCAGCCCGAATTCGTGCTTGAACCAGGTGACCATCCAATAGCCGCGGTAGATCTGCAACTCGAGGCTGTAGGCGCCGGGAACAGCCGAGGGGTAGGGTGGGATGAGCGGAATGATCTCGATGTACTTGCGGTGGGTGGTGTTGATCGTCGCCGTCGTCCCGTAGGACAGGCAGCCGATGTGCGGAGCGAGGCAGCCGGCCCCGATGACCTCGCAGGCCTTGTCGGCGGCGGCGGCGATGAGCGGCAGGCCGACCGGGATGCCGGTCGCCTGGGCCGCCTCGGCGGTGATCTCACCCAGCGGCTGAGCCGGCGGAACCAGATCGGGCAGGAGCGCCGGATCAACGGGAACGGCCTGCCATTTCCAGTCCCACTTGCTCGACCAACGCTGGTTCTTGTAGTCGAACGGAATGTACGCGACTTGGCAGCCGATCGAATCGACGTAGCGCCCGGTCAGCCGGTAGGTCAGGTAGCCGGACAGGAGCAGGTACTTGTGCGTGCGTGCCCAGATCTCCGGCTGATACTTGTGCAGCCAGTTGGCCTCGGCCTCAGCCTGCAGGTAGGCGACCGTGGCGGACATGCCCGCGGCGCGGAAGGCCAGGCCCCACGCGCCGCCGACCGGGCGCAAGCCCTCGGTGCGGCGCTGATCGAGCCAGACGATCGCTGGCCGCAGCGGTTGACCGTCCGCACCCAGGTTGATCATGGTTGAGCGCTGGCTCGTCAGTGCCACGCCGGCGATCGAGTCGGGCGAGGCGCCCGGCATCTGCCATAGTCCGCGACAGGCCTGGGTCACAGCCTCCCAGAAGACCTCCGGGCGCTGTTCGGCCAGGCCGGGCGCTGCGGAGGTGTACGGTTCGATCGGCACACGGTTCTTGGCGATCAGGTTGCCGCGTGCGTCGAAAAGCAGCGCGCGCACGCTCTGCGTTCCGGCGTCGATGGCCAGGATGTGCTCGCGTGTCATCGGGCCCTCCCTGTTTCGACTTCCGCTGTCCCCGGGACTTCGGAAGTCTGAGCAGAAGTCGGCGGGTGAGGACTATAGCATGCGTTCCACAGGCGCCGGTAAGCGTCCACCTCCTCGGCCCAGCGCTGATCGCTCCAGCCGAGCTCGGGCTGTGCGATGTTGCGCAGCGGCTCCAGCCAGGCGTGCCCACCCTGGGGCAATACCAGGCCGAGACGCGTCCGGCGCAGGAGCAGATCCTCCAGGTGAACCACGCCCTCGTCGCGCGCTGCCCAGCGCAGTTCAACCCACGGCGTGAGGGTGTCACCCACGCTGTCGAACTCACCCGGCTGTGCCGCGCCGGCCAACGCCGGCGTGTCGGCGCCGTGGCGGCCGACCAGCCGCAGACATTGCGCCGCGTCCAGCGCCGCGCCCAGGCAGCGCTCCGAGGGCGGGATATCCAGCACGCGGTGACGGCTGTGCAGCCGAGCGTGTGCCGGTAGGCGCGGGCGGGCCTTGTCCAGCGCCTGGTGTGCCATCAAGCGGAAGGTGGTCAGCTTGCCGCCGGTGACGGTCAACAAGCCGCTTTCGTCCCACAGGACGAACTCGCGCGACTCCTTGGATGGATCCGCCTTGCCGGTGTCGACCACCGGGCGAATCCCAGCCTGCGTCGAGAGGACATCGGCCATGGCCAGGCCCTGCCCTGGGAAAGCGCGCTGCAAGAACCTCAGCAAATACTCGGCCTCGTCGGGCTGGATACGCGTATCCACCTCGAGCGCCTGGGCGTGGTCGACGTCGGTCGTGCCGGCGATGACGACGCCCTCCCAGGGGAACACATAGACCGGGCGTCCGTCATCGGGGTGCATGAGGCAAACGGCGCGGGTCAGGGGCAGGCGCTCAACCGGCAGGAAGAGATGGCTGCCGCGCAGGCGGCGCAAGCGCGGGGTTCCCCCGACGTGTGCCCGCATTTCGTCGGCCCAGGCGCCCGTGGCCGAGATGACCACCGGCGCAACGACCTCGGCCGTCCGGCCGGCGCCCTGCGGTGCCAGATCGCGCACAGCCACCCCCGCTACCTGTCCATCGGGCCGCCTGAGCAGCCCCTCCACGCGGGCATAGTTGAGCGCCACACCGCCGTCCTGGATCGCCTCACGCATGACACGCAGCACCAGGCGGGCATCATCCGTCTGGGCATCGAAGAAGCGGTAGCCGCCGGTCAGTTGGGTGGGGGCAAGTTGCGGACAGAGCTCGCGCAGCCCGGCTGGCGAGTAGTGACGGTGTCCCCACTTGAATGCCAGGAGGTCGTAGAGTACCAGGCCGGCGCCGAAGACCCACTCGGGCGTGCGGTCGCCGGAGAAGCAGACCATCAGCTGACCGAGCGGGCTGACCAGGCCGCGGCCCTCGCGCAGCAGGCGCTCACGCTCCCGGACCGAGTCGAGAGTGAGTTTGATCTGTGCGTTGCGCAGGTAGCGCAGCCCGCCGTGGACCAACTTCCCGGATCGGCTGGAGGTCCCGGCGGCGAAATCATGAGCCTCGAGCAGCAGCGCCCGCAGGCCGGCGCGCGTGGCCTCGCGCAGAATGCCGGCGCCGGTGATGCCGCCGCCCACGATAACCAGGTCCCATGGCCCGGCCAGGTCGGCCCACACCCGCTCCCGCCAGCCGCGTTCCCACATCGTTGTCCTCCCGCCGCCCCGGCCGGGCGGCTAGGCCACCACCATCCCGCCGTCGATGGTCAAGTGCTGGCCGGTGATGAACGAGGCGGCGTCGGAACACAACCAGACCACCGCCTCGGCGATCTCGTGCGGGCGCCCCATGCGGCCCAGCGGGGTGAGCATCCGCATGCCGATCGCCCGGAAGGGTCGGCGCAGGAGGCGGTCGGCGAACCAGCGCGAGGCCGGCGTGCGCAGCATCCCGGGCATCATGGCGCTGGGGCGAAGGTTGCGCGTGGCGCGGTCGATCATCGAAGTGCGGATCACGCCCGGGCAGACGGCGTTGATCCGGATTCCGGAGCCGGCGTACTCGACCGCCGCCGTGCGGGTCAATTGCAGCACGCCGCCCTTGGCGGCGGCATAGGCCGGGTAGCCGCGTTCAGAGATCAGCGCCGCCACCGAGGCGGCGTTGACGATCGCGCCGCGCCGCTGCTTCAACATCTGGCGGATCTCGGACTTCATGCACAGCCACACTCCCTTGAGATTGACGGCCACGACCCGATCCCAATCCGCCTCGCTGTACTCGGCAGTGGGCGCCAGCGGGCCTTCCCAGCCGGCGTTGTTGAAGGCGAAGTCGAGGCGCCCGAACCGCTCGACCGCGGCGCGCACCAGCGCCTCGACCTGCTCGCCGACGGTGACATCGCAGGTGATGAACAACGCCTGGCCGCCTGACTCTTCCACCTGCTGCGCCGCCTGCCGGCCGCTGTGCGAGTCGATCTCGGCGATTACGACGCGGACCCCCCGGCGGGCAAAGGCCTGCACGGCCGCCAGTCCAATACCGGATCCGCCTCCGGTGACCAATGCAACTTTGTCCTGCCACTCGTCCATGCGTCGGCCTCACACGTCCAGCAGGAGCTTGCCCGGGTTCATGCGGCCATGCGGATCAAAGGTGCGGCAGGCCTGGCGGAGTGCCTGGATGCCGAGGCTGCCCTTCTCCTGAGGCAGGTAGGCGGCGTGGTCGATGCCCACGCCGTGCTGGTGTGAGATCGTGCCGCCGCGAGCGACGACGACCTGACTGGCGGCGGCCTTGAGCCTGCGCCAGCGCGCCACCGTTTCCTCAGGATCGGCGGCGCAGCGGAACAGGTAAGTGACATACACGCTGGCCCCGTCGCGGTAGACGTGCGAGAGATGGGCGAAGACCAGGACCTGCTCCCCAGGATCGTCCAGGGCGCCGCGCAAGGCGGCCTTCATCGATTCGGCCGTGCCCAGTGCCGTTGCCCAGGGGATGGCCGTTTCGAGCGTGTCGATCGCGTAGCCTCGCTCCCAAAGCGTGTTGCGCAGGTAGGGGGTACGGAAGCGGGACTTGCGCCAGATGCGGCCGATGGCGGTCCCCGTCGGCAGTCCACCGTGACGCAAGGCGATGGCTTGCGCGTCGCGCAGCGCCCGACGTGCGGCGACGGCTGAGCCGGTGACGCCGAGGACCAACAGGCAGCGCGGCGAGCCGTAGCGCAGCAGGCGTAGGCCACGGTCGGCCCAGGCGACCAGGCGGTCCTTGCCCGAGAGAGCCAGGGTGGTCTCGGTCTCCTGGGCGTCGCTCAGGCGGAGCATCGACACAGCCAGATCGGCCTGAGCGGCGGCACGCACCGCCTCGGCGCCGGCTTCCCAATCGTGGAAGAAGATGCCGAAGAAGGACTCCCTCTCCGGCAGCGGCCGCACGCGCACGACGGCGCGCGTGATCACACCCAGGCGGCCCTCCGAACCCAGGACCAGGTGACGCAGGTCCGGGCCGGCGGCGCTGGCCGGATGCAGCGGAATGTCGAGCGGGCCGGCCGGGGTCTCCAGGTGGCCGCCGGCGAACAAGTCCTCGATGCGACCGTAGTGGTAGGACTGCTGGCCGCTCGAACGCGTGGCGATCCATCCGCCCAGTGTGGAGAGCTCGAAGGACTGGGGGAAATGCCCGAGCGTGTAGCCCTGGCGTCCGAGTTCGGCCTCGACCTGCGGGCCGGGGATTCCGGTCTCGAAGGTCGCCAGCTGGCTGATGGTATCCAGGCTGAGCAGCCGGCGCATGCTTCCCAGATCGATGGTCAGAACGGGCTGCGGGCCGGGGAGTGGGTTGATGTGCCCGACGACGCTGGTTCCACCGCCATAGGGGATCAGGCGGGCCTCGGTGCGGCCTGCATACTCGAGCAGCGCCTGCACGTCTTCATCGCAGGTCGGGTAGGCCACCCCGTCCGGGAAGGTCCCCACGCGGCCGGTGCGCAGGGCTACCCAGTCGGGCAGGCTGTGTCCTCGAGCGTGAAGGGCTCGGTCGGCGGGATCGGTTCGGACGAGCGGGTGCGGGGCGAGCCTCGAGGGCGGAACGCCCGTCAGCAAGGACTCGAACGAAGCATCTGGAGCCGGCCGGCCGGGGCCGATGAGGGACTCGAGATAGCGAGCGGCCGAGTCGGGCAGCGGATAGTCCGTGGCCGTGTCCCCCCAGCCATTCCAGCGTCTCATGTTCGCTCCCCCGGGGAGACCCGCTCGCGGGCAGGCGGGAATCCCGATCCAATGTCCGCCGCATGCGGCAGCGATCAGCGGGCGGCCCGCCGGCCGCGGCCGGCGAAGCGCGTCTGCCTCCACAGCGACAAGCTTTCCAGCATCACCCGCCGAGTCGTTTCCTCGGCTGCGGCGCCGTTCCGCGCCGCGGCTGCTGCTCGAAGCTCGGTGTAGAACCGTTGCGAGTGGCGGCGCATGCGTGTCTCGGCGAAGTAGATGCGCGCCAAATCCGTGTACAGGACGGCGAAGCCGTTCAGGATCAGCGTGAACACCGGGTTCCCGGAGGCGATCGTCAGGACGCGATGGAGATGCCAATCGGCCTCGGCGTAAGCCTCGGCCAGGTCCTCCAATTCGAGGTAGTCCAATAGGAGGTCGGCCACGGCGGCCGCTGAACGCTCGACGGCCAGGCGGGCGTAGGCGGGGGCCAGCGCCAACCGCACCTCAAGCAGGTTCTCGACGAAGGCGGGGGTGACGTGCTTGGCATGATGGGCCATCGCGGCCAGAACGCCCAGGCTGCCCTCGTGCCAGAAATCCCGCACCCGGGTTGGACGGCCATGGCGGATTTCGATCCAACCATCGCGGGCGAGCCGCTGCAGGGTCTCCCGCAACGTCGGCCGGGTCACGCCCAGCTGAACGGCCAGATCCCGCTCGGGCGGCAGGGTGGTATTGATCGGGAATTGGCCATCCAGGATGGCGGAGATCAGGCGGGATTCGGCCAGTTCGGCCGGACGGGGCGGGGGATCCCAGACCATGGTGGAGTGGTATGAGGTCAGACCACTATACGCAGTCTAGTGGATTCTCAGGGGCTGTCCAGATGGAACTTGAGTTCTCAGTTCAGCAACGCGGCCGGCCCAGGGCGGCACCCCCGGCCCATCAGCTGATGCGGTGCATGCGGCGGTAGACTGGGGCCAGGGCCTCATACAGGCTGCGGTACTCGCCGTAAAGGCCGTCGTAGCGCGCCCGCTGCCCGTCGTCGGTCGGCTGGACAGTACGGCCGATCCCGATCAACCCATCGACCGCCTGCATGCTCTCATAGACTCCCATGCCAACTGCCACGCTCAGCGCTGCGCCGATGGCGCCTGCCTCCAAGGGGCGCTCGGTGACCCTCAGCTCCCGGCCGCAGATGTCGCTGATCAGTTGCGTCCACAACCGGCTGGTGCATCCCCCGCCAATGGCGTTGAGCGAGTCGATCTTCAAGCCGATCTCCTCCAGAGCTTCCAGCATCCAGCGGATGTGGTAGCCGACGCCCTCCATGACCGCCCGCGCCAGATGCGCCTTGGTGTGCCCCAGCGACAATCCGACGAACGCGCCGCGTGCATAGTGATCGAGCACCGGGGCGCGCTCCCCGGAGAGCCAGGGCAGGAAGACCAGCCGGTCGGAGCCCGGGGGAACGGCCTCAGCCATCTGGTTGATCAGGGCGTAGGCGGAGAGCTCGTCCTGCGCGGCCTGCTGCGCCTCCCACTCGCAGAAGCGGTCGCGAAACCACATCAGCGCACCGCCGCCGGTCTCCATCTCGGCGGCGATGATCCACTTGTCCGCGTCGATGTGGTTCAGGGCCCAAAACGGTTTGAGCGGATGATTGACGAAGGTCGTGCTGGACACGCCGACCCAGGTGGCGGTGCCCACGCACAGGTGCGCGGCGCCGGGCGCGTTGGCGCCGGCGCCCGACTGCGCCGCGGCGACGTCGCCGGCACAGGCAACCACCGGAGTCCCGGGCAGCAGCCCTGTCTGCGCTGCCGCCTCCGGCGTGACCTCGCCGATCACCTGCGTGCAAGGGACCGCCTCGGGCAGCATGTCCATCGGGATGCCCAGCGCCCGGCAGGCTTCCGCCGACCAAGTGTGCGTGTGAGGATTGAATAGGAAGTAGACCGACGCGCCGTGGTAATCGGTAACGGTGCGCCCGGTCAGCCGCTGGAGGAGGTACTCCTTGCAGTCCAGCAGCCGGGCTGTCCGTGCCCACAGGCCCGGCCGCTCCTCCTTGAGCCACAGGATCTTGGGGATGATGTCTTTGGCCGTAGGCAGGTTGCCGGTGTGGTGGATCAGCAAAGCCGGCAGTTCACCGCTGAGCAGCCGGTCGGCCTGGGGGAGGCTGCGCAGGTCCAGCCAGCTGAGCATCGGCGTGACCGGCCGGCCGTGTTCATCCACCGGCAGCAGGTTGAACATCTGGGCCGAGATGCCCACCCCCAGGATCTGCGCCGGGTCGACGCCGGTCGATAGGAGGAGCGCCCTGGTTGTGGCGGCCACGGCCGCCCACAGCTCGTCCGGGTCCTGCTCGGCCCACTCCGGCCGGGGATAGCGCAGGGGGTAGGAGCGATACTCCGCCGCCAGGATGCGGCCGCGCAGGTCGGTCAGCACGGCCTTGTCGCCGCCGGTGCCGGTGTCGTGGGCGACGATGTATTGGCGCACACCCATACGATCGGCCTCCCTCAGACCGGCTGCCTATGCGTGTCACCCGCGCCCAGGCCGCCGGTGATCACGCTCCGGGCAGCAATTCGGCCAGGGCCTCCACGAGCAACTCGGCGTCTTCTGAGTCGTTGTAGGCCTGGAACGAGAAACGGATCAAGGGCCGGCTGTTCCAGCGCAAGCAGGGGACTTCGATGCGGAACTTCTCGAACAGCCTGCGCTGCAGGAGTTCGACGTCGGTCTCGGGCAAACGCGCGGCGGCCATCTGGGCGAACCACGTCTCAGCCTCCGGGCTCAAAGCCGGCAGCCCGGTCTGTTCGACGATTCGCCGGCGCGTGCTGCTCGCCAGGTGGTGACAGCGCTGGCGGACCTCGGCCCAGTCGTGCTGCCGCTGGAACTCGATCGCCGCGGGAACGGACAGAAAGGCGGCCAGGTCGCGCGTCCCCTGCCACTCGTGGTGATCAATAAAGCGGGACGAGGAAGGCTTCTCGGCTTCCCACCCCCAACTGACGACCAGCGGCTCCAGCTGCGGCTGGATCTGGCGCCGGGCGTAGAGGAAGGAGGCCCCTTTCGGCGCGCACATCCACTTGTGGCAGGCACCGGCATAGATGTCCGCCCCCAGCGCCGTGAGATCCAGCGCGATCTGGCCTGGTGCGTGTGCCCCGTCGATGATACTGAGTAGCCCGGCCTGCCGAGCCCGACGGCAGATCTCGCCCACCGGGAGGATCAACGCGGTCGGACTGGTGATGTGGCTGACGAACACGAGGCGCGTGCGCTCGGTCACGCCTCCCCACAGCGCCTCGACGACCTCCTCCGGGCTCTCGACCGGCAGCGGGATGGGCCGGCGGACGTAGCGCGCGCCGGCCTTTTCGCACAAGAACCGCCAGGTCCGATCGAGCGCGCCGTACTCGTGATCGGAGGTCAGTACCTCGTCGCCGGCGCGCAGAGGCAGGCTGCGTGCCACCATGTTCAGGGCGGTGGTCGGATTGGGGAAGTAGACGACTTCGTCCGGCGCACAGGCCAGGTAGGCAGCCAGGCGTGTGCGCGCCTCGGCCAGCAGGTCGACGGCCCGCCGGCCGAGGAATTCGGTCGGCTGGCGTTCCAGTTCCAACTGCCAGCGCTGGTAGGTCTCGAAGACCGGACGCGGACAGGCGCCGAATGCCCCGTGGTTCAGGTAAGTCGTGTCCGGGCGCAGCAGAAAATGCGACTTAAGGGAAGGCATGCGGTCGCCGTGTCGGGAAGCTCCGAGGCGCTGTGATTCTACGCCCGCCGGGAGACAACGCTTCGCCTGACGGGGCCGAGGCGCTTGTCGCCGTCCACCCGGGCGAGGATACTATCGCTGTTCTGGCCTGGCATTCTGCGCGGCAGGCGGGCGACCGCCGGCCAGGGAGAAAAGCCGATGTTGGCCCCTGGGACTCGTCGCAATCTAGAACTGGCCGTCCTGGTGCTGGCGCTGGCGGTGGCCTGGAACTTCTGGCTGCCGCTGGCCGAAGATTTCTACAACGACGTCACAGAGGCCAACGCACTCCGCAATCGCGATCTGCAGAACGTCGACTTCTTCGCCTACTATCTGGCCGGGGCGCGCTTCGCCGACGGGCAGAACCCGTATTACTTCGACCAGGGCCAGGAGCGGCTGTACGCCGAGTACGTGTATCCGCCCACGTACCTACCGCTTTACCGTGCGCTTTCCCGGCTTCCCTACGACCAGGCTCGGCTGCTATGGCTGGGCCTGTATTTGGCCGGGTACGCCGGGCTGGCCGTGGTCGTGAACCGCGCCGCCTTGCCTGAGCACCGGTCGACGTTGCTGGCGTTGACTGCGCTGCTCACGTTCACGAGCTTCCCATTCCTGATGCATATCCACAACGGCCAGTCGGATGTCTTCGTCCTCATCCTTCTCCTGCTGGGCTGGACGGTCTACGCCCGCGGCGCGTGGTTGCCCGCCTCCATCCTGTTCGCACTGGCAACATTGGCCAAGGTCAACCCGGCCCTGTTCCTGGTGTACTTCGGCCTCTACCGGCGTGACGCGCGCTTCGCGCTCGGTTTCAGCCTCACCTGCGCCGCGGTCGGGCTGGCGTCCTTGGCGTTCGTCCCGGCAAGCCTGTACCGCGACTACCTGTTCGATGTCCTGCCGCAGGTCACCCGGGGTACGGCCTATTGGCCGAATCAGTCGTTGCTGCGATTCGTTCCCGAGGGACAGGACTGGCTGGCGCCGATCGTGACCGCCGTCGGCCTGGGTCTGTTCGCCTGGATGGCCGCGTGGCTCGGCAGGCGTCACTCGGCGTTGCAGCGACAACCCGGCTGGCCGCTGGGCGCGGGGACATGGGTGTCCGAGAGCCTGTTCTGGATGAATATGGCGGTGATACTGGTCCTGTCAGGCAAGGCCTGGTCGATGGCGTATGTGTGGATGATCCTGCCGATGGCGTTGTTCCTGACCTACTTGCTGCATCAACCCATCCGGGCGTGGTACCTGGGCCTGACGGCTGCGGCGGCGCTGCTTCTGTCCTCGAAGATCTATGGTTACCCGCTGCTGGACTTTCTGAACTTGCTGGGCAGCCTGCTGTTGCTGGTCGTCCTGGGCCTGTGGATCTTCCGGCGCGATCAGCTCCTGGCAACAGCGTAATCCGCGGCAAGGGCGGGCTTAGAGCGTCCAGCGCGTGGCCGAGGCCGGGTATTCGGCTTCGCTCCAGCCGAATGCCCTCTGCGGCCGAATCAGAAACGTTATCGTGGAGGTGTCGTCGGGGTCTGGACGAAACCCGTACTTTGCTGCGTAGGCGGCGCAGTAGGCCTCCAGCGCGCGGCGTTCGGTTACCTGCTCCGCACGGCCTTCCAGGACGACCACCTCATCCCCGCTCTCGAGGTGTGCGATCGCCTCGGGATTACGACGCAGATTGCGGGCCTTGCGTGATTCGCGCGCCGTGCCGAAAAGCAGAGCGCCTTCCAGCCAGACTGCCCAAACCGGCATCGCGTGCGGCCGGCCGTCGGCTCGCGTTGAGCAGACCCAGTAGTTGCGGGCGGAAAGCAGGCGTTGTTCGGCCCAGGTCCAGGGAAGCAGATTCGCGCCGTCCGGCGCCGGATGCAGGCCGTAGGACGAAGGCACCGAGGGGCGAGACGATCTCATTGAACACCTCCACTGCTGCATCCGACAACGGCGGTCGCTGTTCAGCCTTCGGCCTTCACCACCCGTAGTTCGGTCTGCGGATGACTGAGCCATTCGATGCCGCCCTCGACGACGTGGACATCTTCCTCGAGGTAGATCCAACCGATTCCGGGAACGGGCGCGCCGAGTTCAATGGCGAAGACATTCCCGGCCTCGATCTGCCCATCGGGCGTTCTGCCGTAGCGCTCCCAGCGCGGGCCCAGGACCGTCGAGCCATCGTGGGCGGCGCGGCCGAGGTGATGACCGAAAGCGTGCAGGTACTCCGGCATCCCGCGCTCGACCAAGGTGTCCCGAGCGGCCTGGTCGACCTCCCAGCCGCGCTTGCCCGGCCGGAGCGCCCGCGCCCCGGCCGACAAGGCAGCCCGCACCGCTTCCCACACCGGCTGCACCTCAACCGGCGGTTGCGACTCGCCTGGCCTGAGCACATACCACATGCGTTGAATATCGGCGCAGAAGCCTTCGAGGCGCAATCCGAAATCGAAATGGACCAGGTGACCGGGCTCGACCGGGCGATCGGTCGGGCCGGCATGGCCCGGGCCCTCGGCGCTCGGGCCGGTGTTCACGATCGGGTCACCCTGCAACTCCCATGCAGGTTCCAGGTTCTCAGCGTGCATCCGCTGATGAAGGTAGGCCGCCAGCTGCCGCTCCGTTACACCCGGCCTGATCTGCGGCCCGACCTCATCCAACAACGACTCGGTCCGGGACACGGCCCGCCGAATGGCGGCCACCTCGGCCGGCGTCTTTCGGCCGCGCAGGCTGGACAGGAAAGCCTCGGAGGACACCACCCGTTCAGGGCCCAGGCCAGCCTCGGCCAGGACTTCGTCCAGCACCAGCTTCAGCCCGTAGGTCAGGCCGTCGGCCGCTGGATCGTCGCGCGAGAAGTTGACCGCCAACCTATCCGGCGCCACGCGGTGAAGGGCGTCCGCCAGCAGCGGTCGGGCCGACTGATCGTAGGGGATAACCTGGCTGTAAGCGCCCAGACGGACGGCGTTCTCGGCGTCGTATCTTCCCAGGATCGCCAGTCGCTCGCCGCTGCGGGTCACCAAGAATGCCGACAGCCAGGTGACTTCGTTTGGGTAGATCAGAACCAGCGCCGGGTCGCGGCTCAGGCCGGTCTCCGATACCAGGGTCAACCAGGCATCCAGGCCGAGCTCGTTGAGGAGCCGGACGGCCTGGTCGAGTTTCTCGCGCACCAATGAGGCCTCGGGCATCGGCGGCCTTTCAGTTCGGGGATAGGAGGATGACGGCGAAGTGCTCGTCGGCGAACAGCCTTGCGCCGAAGGTTGGACAGGTCAGCCCAAGCAGATTCGCGTCCAGGACGACATGGGTGACGCCGTATTCGTCGCGGAATCGATCGACAAGCCCGCAATCGACGTACTCGACCTGATCGCGGTAGAACCATTCGGCCATGCGCTGGCGCTCGTACCAGGCCAGAACCTCGACGTCCAGGTAGGGGATCGACTTGAAGTCGACCAGAGC
>Ga0105095_10000182_pt1 | contig 27900 bp, 27 predicted proteins | sample PPLLak2March2015_2_FD_79180 | JGI IMG/M metagenome (GOLD analysis project Ga0105095, IMG submission 79180) | Freshwater sediment microbial communities from Prairie Pothole Lake near Jamestown, North Dakota, USA - PPLs Lake P8 Core (3) Depth... | ecosystem: Environmental > Aquatic > Freshwater >...
ACCTACCTTCACCACCGATACGCCATCGAGGCCGGACTCGGTTATGTGGGTGGCATGTACCACAACATTGTCGTGAAGGGCGAGACGCTGCCGCCCACCGAGATCGTGCCAGCGGCACTGCAGCGGGAGGTCCTCGGGCTGCTGATGGAGGGCCTCGAGCCCGCGAACCTTGCTATCCCGGAGGCGCTGCTCGCGCAGCTCACGCCGAGCCCTCGTTCCAATCTCGAGGACCTCGGCGAGGGCTATGCCTTCGACCACCTGCGCGCGGCGCGCATCCTGTCGGCCATGGTCCTGGAGCCGCTGCTCGATCCGGCGCGCGCGGGGCGGCTGATTGCATTCGCGGATCGGCAGCCCGGTGCGCTCTCGCTGCCCGAGGTCGTCGAGGCGATTCTGGCGCGAACCTGGAACGCGCCGCAGGACGCCGATGCGCGGAACCGGTCGCTGCGCCGGGTCACCGAGCGCGTGGCCCTCGACGCCCTGATGATGCTGGGCGGCCACGCCGACACGACCCCCGAGGCGCGCGCCTACGTGCTGGATCAGATTGTGAGGCTCGGCGAGTCGCTGCGCGCGCGAAAGGGCGACAACCCGCTGGCCGAGGCGCACTACCGGCAGGCCGAGCGCGACATCGCGCGCTACCTCGAGGACCCTGTTGCGAACGCGCCGAAGAGCGTGCTGCCGCCGTGGGGCGGCCGGCCGCGGTCGCGGTATCCGCTGCCGCCCGGCCCGCCGCTCGGGTAGACGGCGTCATCCGGCGGGATGCTGGACCGGCGTGGGCATGGCCGGCCCCACGCCGATTCCCGCTCTCGCGCCAGTGACCCGTCGCCCTACTCGCTTCGGAGCGCGGCCAGCGCGTCGACGCGTGACGCGCGCCAGGCCGGGCCCAGGCAGGCGAGCACCACCACCGCGCCTTCGAGCACCGCCACGGCCAGATAGACGCCGGGGCTGAGCACATTCACGCCGATGAAGGCCGCCTGCACCACCCGGGTGGCAGCGGCGGCCATCGCGAGCCCCACGGCCAGCCCCGGCAGCAGGAGCGCGAGGCTCCCGCCCAGCACGTCCCGGACGATGTCGAGCGGGGTGGCGCCGATGGAGATGCGCACGCCGAACTCGCGCCGGCGCCGGCTCACGGCATGGATGACGACACTCGCCAGCCCCGCCGTGCCGAGCAGCAGCGCCAGTCCCCCACAGATCGAGAACACCCACGTGGTTGTGCGGAACGGCCACAACTGCACGGCCATGCGCTGCTCCATCGTCTTCACCGACAGCATGGGCACGTTCGGGTCCACGGCGCGCGCTGCCTCGGAAAATGGGCGCACCATGGACGCGGGCGCCCCCGAACGCACCACCATGGTCAAGGGTCCCTCGAACCGGTCGCGCGCGAGCCGCACGAAGAGCGTGGGCACGTCGCGATCGAAGCCGCGCATCCGGCACTTCCAGACGACACCAACCACAGTGGCCATGGCGCCATCGGTGCCAACGTGCAGGGACCTGCCCACGGCGGGCGCATCCGGCCACAGCGCCTGGGCCAGCGCCTGGTTGATGACCACCTCGGTAGCGCCATCCGTGGACGAGAACTCGCGCCCGTCAGCCATCGCCATTCCCAGGGTCCTGAAGTAGCCGGGGCCAACGCCAAACGTCGGGTACGTCGGGCAGCTGGCAGGCTCGCAGCTCCCTTCGTCCGGCCACACCGCGGTGTGCCGGTCGAAGCCCACGAAGAATGGTGCACGGTCGGCGATGGCCACGGCCCCCGCACCCGGCAGCGCGGCCGCGCGTTCGGCGAGCAGCGCCGCATAGCGTTCGGCGCCCTCCGCTGAGTAGCCCTGCGCGGCGGGCTCGAGCTCCGCGACCAGGAGCTCATCGCGCGCGAAGCCCATGTCGGCCATCGAGAGCACGCCGTACGACTGCATGAAGAGCGCGGCCACCACGAGGAAGGCGGTCGATCCCGCGATCTGCGCGCCGACGAGCCACGCGCGGAGCGGCACGCGCTGGCCGCCGACGGTGCTGGCCCCCTGCGAGCCGAGCACCCGCAGCACGTCGATGCGCGCCGCCGCCACCGCCGGCCAGAGACCCGGCAGCACGCCGGCGACGAGCACCAGCAGGACGATGAACCCGACAACGGTGGCATCGGGCGCAAGGTCCAGGTGCTGCGGCGTTTCGATGGGGATGGCAAAGGTCCCGACGAGCGACTGGGTCCACCAGGCGATGGCCAGCGCGCCGGCGCCGGCGAGCGTGGCGAGGACGACGCCCTCCGTGATGGCCATGCGCATCAGGCGGCCGGGCCGCGCGCCAAGCGCGGCGCGGATGCCCATGTCGCGCTCGCGCTCCACGGCGCGCGCCAGCAGCAGGCTGGCCACGTTGAAGCAGGCCAGCAGCAGCACGAGCCCGATGATGCCCATGACGGTGGCGGCCAACGCGCCTCGAATCTCGGTGCCGGCTTCGCTCAGCAGGCGGAACCGCGCGCCGCGCCCCGCATGCGTATCGGGCCAGTCGCGCGCCATCCCCTGAACGGCGGCGTCGAGCTGTCCCTGCGCCTGCGCGACCGTGGCGCCGGGCGCCAGCCGCCCGAGCACGAACAGCCACCTGGCATCGCGCTTCTGAAGGCCGGGAGACGTGCCGAGCAACGGGAGCGCCTCGAGGGGCACCCACACATCGGGGGAATAGAGGCCTGCGGGGCCCGTGAACGATTCGGAGATGATGCCGGCTACCGGCACGTCGATGCTGTTCAGGCGCAGCGTGAGGCCGGCGAGCGAGGCGCCCCCGAGCTTCTCGCGCCAGAAACGCTCGCCGATCACGACCGAGGGCGACCCGCCTGGAACAGGCGCCACGCGGAGCCGTCCCGCCACCACGGGCGCGTTCACCAGGGAGAAGTAGCCGGGCGAGACGGCCAGCACCCACGCCGTCTCGGTGGCGCCGTCGTGGCGCCACGCGAGGGTGAGCCGGCCCTCGGCGGCGACGTCGAGGGCACCGCTGGTGGCGGCCGCGAACCGCTCGACCTCCGCCAGCGACGCATGGCCGGCCTCCTCGCTCCCCGGGGTCGTGACGATGCGCCCCACGTCGTCGCCGACGGCCTGCCCCGCGCCCTTCAGGAAGACGCTGTTGATCACCGTGAAGGCCACCGCGTTGACGCCGATGCCGATGGCGAGCGTGAGCACGGCGGTGGCCGCGAAGGCAGGACGGCGCCCGAGCTGACGAAGGACGAACTTCAGATCCTGCCGGAGGGTGTCCATCCCCGGATGAGACGAGAACGCCGCGGGTCTCGTTCGCGGAACGCGCGGGGCGCGCTGGTCGGCGCGCTTCCGGCCCTTGGCGACGCGTCGTTCGTGGCCCGACCGGGGCAGATCCTCGGATACCTCGGGCCCAACGGCTCGGGGAAGTCCACCACCGTTCGGGTGCGGGTGGGACTGATGACGCCGACGCGATGGATCGCGGGCGATCCCACGCGCATCGCTTCCTCATCGGCAGTTACGCGGGTGTGGCGCTGCTGTGCGCCCTGCCGCTCGCGGGACGTCTGCTCGGCTCCCCCGACACCGACGCCGCCCGCTACGCGTGGTTCTCCGTCCCCCGCCTGGAAGCCGGCGTGCGCGCGCATCGCATCGAACTGCCCAGCGAGGCGTGCGCTTCGGGCAGGTCGGGGTCGAGCCGCAGTGCCTGCTCCGCCGCGGCGAGCGCCCGCGGATCTCCCACTCGGCGCACGCCGCCTCGACCTCGTAGTCCACCCGCAGCTCATCGTCGATCTGGCGGACCGTCCGCCCGGGCGCCGCCTGACGCCCTAGGCCTGCATGCGGCCGCGAAACCTGTGCTTGTCGATCCCCAGCCGCTGGATGCGCGATTCGAGCGTCGACGGCGCGAGCCCCAGCCGCCGCGCGGCGGCCGCTTCACCTTCTCCACCGGACGCCCCTGGACCCCGCCGCTGATGCCGGAGTCGTACGAGCAGAACCGCTGGATCTACGACCCCTCGGCGTTCAATGCCGGGCGGCTGCCATCGTTCCACCGGCTCGACATCCGCGTGGACCGGCAGTGGAACCAGCGCGAACGCAGCGTAGACACGGCCCGGCAGCTGGGCGTGCTGCGCGTCATCGGCCTGAACGTGAAGTTCCGATCGCGGGGCCATGGCCACCCGCGCCCCCCGTGGGGTGCGGCACTTGACAAGCCCCGGACCGGCGATGTATTAAACCTATCGGTTAATTAACCATGGAGTTCATCACTATCCTCGCGCAGCGATCAGGGAGACGAACCATGCCAGGCATCCACACCGCCAACAGCGACACCTTCAAGGCCACCACGCCCTCGGATCGCGAGATCACGCTGACGCGCCTGTTCGACGCACCGCCGAGCCTGGTGTTCGAGGCGATGACCAGGCCCGAGCACGTCAGGCGGTGGTGGGGCATCCTCGACGAGCGCTACTCGGTGCACGTCTGCGACATCGATCTCCGCCCGGGCGGCGCCTGGCGCTTCGTCGGCCGCGGGCCCCAGGGCGAGTTCGCCTTCCGCGGGGTCTATCGCGACATCGCCCCGCCCGATCGGCTGATCTATACCGAGATCTACGAGCCTTTTCCCGATGCGGAGTCGGTGGTGACGACGCTCCTCACGGAGGAGGGCGCGAAGACGCGGCTCACCATCACCTCGCTCTACCCGACGGCCGAGGTGCGCGACATGGTGCTCGGGACCGGGATGGAGCGGGGTGCGGGCATCAGCTACGACCGCCTCGAAGACCTCGTGCAGGAGCTCCAGAAGGGGTGAGCGGACTCAGGAGCGCGACGCGGCCGAGCCTGAGCCCCACGGATCAGGGGAGAAATGCCGCGACGTACCATCACCGGCCGTCGCGTTCCTGAAAGACGTTCACCGAGTCGTACTCGAACACGCGCGTGGACCCAACCGGATTGCGATAGACCATGCGGCCGTGGCCCGACGCAACGGCGATCGCACTCCAGCGCCGGACGCCGGCCAGCAGGGTGATCGCGGTGCGCACGGGTACCTCCAGGTTCTCTCGTGAATCGCCGTCAGCATACGCGAGGCTGCCGGATGCGGAACCTGGAAGCGGGCAGGCTCCTCAGTCCCGGGACGCCACGAGGCCCACGGGGCGCCCGTTCACCGAGACGTACTCGTACTGCATCCGCAGCGACGACTCACCGTACAACTTCACGCGTGCGGTCGACCGGAACTCCACCGGTACGATCACCCCACCCTGCGTCGGGGCATACGACCACTCCAGGTCCACGCGTGATATCCAGAACGACGGGTTCTTCCGCAGCCGCCCGACCAGCCGCGCGGGCTGGCCGTCGTGCTCGCGAACGAACAACTGCGCGTTCTCGAGCGCCGCCGTCGGCTCGTCATCGAGCGGCAGGCGCACGACGCCGGGGGTCGCGGCCTCGGGCTCACCGCACGTGGCCGCCGCCAATCCGAAAGCGGCCCCCGGTCCCCGGCGGGCGGTCAGCTCCTGCTCGGACGTGAGCAGTCGCCTGAACACCTTTTCTCGGATGTAGTTCGATCCGCCCTCGTCCACGATCTCGACCTCGAGGCGTCCATCGGCGAGCGTGGTCCGCACCTCCATCCACGCCGAGCTGTTGCTCTTGCGGTTGAACGCCTCGAGGCGCCGCACCGCGACGTAGGAGCGCGGGACCGCCACCGCGGTGCGTCCGTCCGTACAGATCGTGGCGCCGGCGTCCGCGAGGGCCGACGACGCCACGAGGGCAAGGCACGCTCCGAGAAGACTTCGCCCCATGACCGTTCTCCTTGCGGTCAACCCCTCAGATGGGGTTCCGGCCCTGGATGACCCGGATGAGCAGGACCGCGACGGCCAGGACCAGCAGCACATGGATGAACCCGCCGAGGGTGTAAGAGCTGACCATCCCCAGCAACCACAGCACGACAAGCACGATGAGCAACGTGTTCAACATGACATTCACCTCTGGCCTCGCTGCCTCAGCAAACCTCGGGCCGTCTCGGCAAGGGTCCCGGCTCGCGGCCACAGCTCTCATCGGGGCGTCCGATCACCCACTGGGCCCCGCAGGCTGCCAGATTGTGGAAGCCCGCTACCCACTCTCCTGAGCCGAGGCGCGAGCCGCCGGCCGATCGCCGCGACCGGCGCGTCCGTTGGTTGGCGAGCATCTTGCTCAGGAGAAGGTGAGGTACCAGCGCATGCCTGACCAACCCACGCCGCCCATGACCATTCCGGGCCTGCCGTCGCCGCAGCCGTCGCCTTCGCCCGAGCACCCCGTGGTGCCGCCGGACGACCCGGTCGCGCCAGACGTTGACCGCGAGCCGTCCATCGATCCGCCTCCCACCGATCCTCCGATGCGCCTGCCGTCGGAGAAGCCGGTGATCTCGGAGCCCCCCGCCCCGCGGGCGTAGGTGATCTCGGAGCCCCCCGCCCCGCGGGCGTAGCGGGGGAGCCGCAAACGACCCACAGCTGGATTCATCCCCTGATGACCACGACCACCCCGAAAGATGTTCACGGATCGACGAGATGGCGCTGGCCCTTCGTCGTCGCCATCGTGGTGCTGATCGCGCTCGGCGCATTGGCCGTCGGCCAGTACACGCGGTTCACGCGCGCCACCGATGCCGTCGATCGGACCTATCAGGGTCTCCAGTCCATCGATCGCGTGGTTCTGACCCTGTTCGGCGTTGAGGGCGGGCTTCGGGGTTATCTGCTCACCTCCGACCGATCCTTCCTGGCGCCGCACGAGGACGCCGAGCGCACGGTGCGCGCCGCCCTGTCCGAGCTCGATGCGCTCGTCGACGACGATCCGTCGCAACGGCAGGCCGTCGTCCGGCTCGAGATGCTCGTGGACGAGAAGCTGCGCGAGATGAACGAGATGCTTCGTCGCTTCGACGGCGGGGACGCCGCCGGCGCGCTGACCCGCCTGGCCGAGGGCCACGGCAAGCGCGTGATGGATCAGGTGCTGGCACTCGGCAACCAGATGCGGGGGGCCGAACAGTCGCTGCTGGCGCAGCGCGCCACCCAGGCGCGGCTGGCGCGACGCGCCGCGTTGGGCTTTGGCATTACGACGACGTTGGTGGCGCTCGCGCTCGGCCTCCTGGCGTTCTCGATCAACCGCGCCTTCGAGGGCCGGCGCCTGGCGTTGGCGGCCGAGACGATCGCGCGTCTCGAAGCCGAGCGCGAGGCCGATGCCAGCGCCGCCGGACTGCAGCAGAGCGAGAGCTTCAATCGGAGCATCCTCGACCATTCAGGCGACTGCATCACGGTGCTGAAGCCCGACGCCAGCATCGTCCTGATGAACCGGCCCGGAATCAGCCTGATGCAGCTGCCGACGGAGGGCGACTGGCAGCGGGAGCCCTGGTCGGCGCTCTGGGGACGCGAGGCCGGCCCCGCGGATCAGGCCATCGCGGCCGCCACCACCACGGGCGAGGGCCGGTTTACGGCCAATCGAACCCTGCCCTCCGGCACGAGCCAGTGGTGGGACGTCATCGTCACACCGGTGCGCGGCGAGCACGGCGAGGTGGTGCGGCTGGTGGCCATCGGGCGCGACATCTCAGACCAGAAGCGCGCCGAACAGGAGCGCGCGGCCCTGCTGGCCAGCGAACGGGCCGCCCGCTCCGAAGCCGAGCGCGCCGCCCGGCTGAAGGACGACTTCGTCAGTACCTTGTCGCACGAGCTCCGCACGCCGCTCAACGCCATTCTTGGATGGGTCGGCGTGCTCAAGCTGGACCAGAAGCCCGAGACCCTGGCCAAGGCGATCGACGTCATCGACCGCAACGCGCGGCGGCAATCGCAGATGATCGACGACCTGCTGGACGTCGGGCGCATCATCTCCGGCAAGCTCCGACTGGACGTGCAGCAGGTGAACCTCGCGTCGATCGTCGAAGAGGCCGTCACCTCGGCCCGACCGGCGGCCGATGCCAAGGGCGTGCGGCTGGTCCAGGTGCTCGGCTCGGCCGGCACCATCCAGGGCGACCCGGGGCGGCTGCAACAGGTGATCTGGAACCTGGTCAGCAACGCCATCAAGTTCACGCCGCGTGGCGGCCAGGTGCAGGTGATGCTCCGCAAGGTGGACAGCCACGTGGACGTCCAGGTCCGCGACACCGGCGTCGGCATCCGGCCCGAGCTGCTGCCGCACGTGTTCCAGCGGTTCCGCCAGGGCGACGCCTCCTCGACGAGGCGCCAGGGCGGCCTCGGCCTGGGCCTGGCCATCGTCAAGAACCTCGTCGAAATGCACGGCGGGTCCGTGGATGCCACCAGCGACGGCGAGGGCGCGGGCAGTGTGTTCACGGTGCGGCTGCCGCTGGCGTCGGCGGATGCGAAGTCCGATGGGAGGAGCGACACGCTCGAGCTCGTGCCCGCGCAGTTCGCGGCGCTGCTCGAGGGCGTGCAGGTTCTCGTGCTGGACGACGAAGTCGACGCGCGCGAGATCGTGCAGCGGCTGCTCGAGGACTCGGGCGCGACGGTGGTCACCACCGGCACGGCGGAGGACGCCCTCAGTCAGCTGTCCCATGGCCTCGTCCCGGATGTCATCGTCAGCGACATCGGGATGCCGGACCAGGACGGATACGAGTTCATGCAGCGCGTGCGTCGACTGGGTGGGCCCGTCTCGTCAGTGCCCGCGGCCGCGCTCACGGCACTCGCACGGCTGGAGGATCGCAAGCGGGCGTTGATGGCGGGCTATCAGAGCCACCTCGCCAAGCCCGTGGATCCGACCGAGCTGGTGGCGACGGTGGCCAGCATGACCGGACGCACGGGCCGCGGCTGAGCCGCCGCCCTGGCGTTCGCTCCCACGCTTCACACAGGTGGGCAGCTGGCGACCTTTTTTGTGCGCCGCGAGGCGCACAACAACCGCAACGCCGCCGCCCCACGCTGGAACGTGGCTTGCACTCAGGGAACGACAAGGAGACGGATATGGCCGAACCAACGACGCTGCGGGACGCCCTCATCGACGAAGTGCGCGATCTCTACCACGCAGAGAAACAGCTGGTGAAGGCGCTGCCACGGCTGGCCAAGGCCGCGACCAGCGACGAGCTGCGACAGGCCATCGAATCGCACCTCGCCGAGACCGAGAACCAGGTGAGCCGTCTCGAGCAGGTGTTCGAGCGCCTCGACGAGAAGCCCCGCGCGAAGGTGTGCGCCGGCATGGCGGGCATCGTCGAAGAGGCATCCGACCTCCTGAAGGAAGGCGGCGAGGACGCGGTGCTCGACGCCGGCATCATTGCCGCAGCGCAGCGCGCCGAGCACTATGAGATCGCCGCCTACGGGACAGCGGCCGCCTGGGCCGACGCGATCGGACTGACCGACGTGGCCGACCTGCTGCGGGAGACGCTGGACGAAGAGACGGCCGCCGACGAGACGCTGAGCGCGCTGGCCGAGGACGGCATCAACGCCGCCGCGGGCGTCGGCGCGGAGGCGACACGCTGAATTTTCGTCGAGCCACGGGCTCGACGCGTTACCAGGCTCCGCAACACCACCTCCATGTAGCCCACCACCAGGCCTCCGGAGCGCCACCGAAGAAATTGGCGGCGTCCCGGGGGCTCCCTCCTCCCTCGTCACGGTTCTCTCCCATCGCAATTTCTTCCCGTCGCCCGCCTGCTCGTGGCGTGTGCTCGCGGGGATGGCATCGCGTTTGCTCTATTTGTGAGGTCAGGAGGCACTCATGAAGTACGGAATCGCGTGGCTGTTGGGTGTGCCGTTTTCGCTGATCGTGCTGTGGTTCGCCGCCAACCAGGCGGGTTGCGGATTCTAGGCACGGACATCTTGACCAGGGAGCAATGACAATGAGAAGCGCGAATCGATTCGTGATGTATATGGCGATGGCGGGGCTGTTGGTGCCCGGTGTCGCGGGTGCCCAGGAGGCCGACCAGGTCGCCGTCCAGTTGCGCAACGGCACGATTGTCCGCGGTGCGCTCGAAGATCTCGAAGACGGCACGCTCTACGTGCGGGTGAGCCTGCACGACCAGCGCCGGCTGCCGATCGGCGACGTGGCCCTGATCGACCGGGCCAGCAACGCGTCGGGCCTGCCCGAATCCGAGGTGCGCGCGGCGCGCGGAGCCAGCCCGATCGTCGTCCTGGCGAATGGCACCCGGCTGGAGGGTACGCTCATCGACATGCATGGTGGCGCCGGCTCGGGCGACCCCGAGAAGCCGCGCACGATCATCGTCCGCATGACCAACGGCGCCGAGCGCCGTCTCCCCGCTGGTGAGGTGAGCCGCATCTACATGGGTAACTTCAGCGGGGCGCACACTGAAGACATGCCGGCCCCGGCCGGCGCCATCCGCGTGCGCGCGACCGAGCGGTGGGTCGATACGGGTGTCGATGTCCGCAAGAGCCAGTTCGTCGGGTTCGTGACCAGTGGAGAGGTCCAGCTCTCGGCGGACGCGGCCGACAAGGCCTCGTCTCCGGGACGGGATCGCACCGCGCCCACCGCACCCATGCCGGCCATCCGTGCCGGCGCCCTGATTGGCCGCGTCGGCCCGAACGGGCAGCCCTTCGCGATCGGCAACCAGGCGTCGGTGCCCATGCCCGAGAACGGGCGCCTGTACCTGGCGGTCAACGACGACGAGCTGTCGGACAACAGCGGCGCGTTCGACGTCGTCATCACGACGCCCCAGACGAAGCAGTAGGCACACGGGACCCGCGCGCGCACGCTGCGCGCGCGGGTACGGTCATACCTGGTCTTCGAGCAACGAGGCCAGGTGCTGGCCCGCACGGGCCAGCAGGCCGCGCTGCCGCCACGCGGCGAGGTCGACGCGGGCGCACGCCGCAACGTCGGCCATGAAGGTCGCTTCCATCCTTGCGGCTACCTCGGGCGAGAATACGCACACGTTGCTCTCTTCGTTGTGCGCGAACGATCGGTTGTCGAAGTTCGTGGTGCCGACCGTGGCCCAGATGCCGTCCACGATCATCACCTTGTGGTGCAGCATCGTCCGGTTGTACTCGAGGATCTCGATGCCCGCCTGCAGCAACGGTCCGTAGAGCCGGATGCTGTTCTGACGGGCGAGCCAGTTGTCGTTGTGGATGCCGGCCACCATGATCCGCACGGCCACGCCACGCTGCTTTGCCTCGACCAGGGTCTGGATGGCGACGGGGTCCGGCACGAAGTACGGGTTGGCGATCAGAATGGAGCGCCGCGCGCACACGATGGCGAGGTAGTAGAGGATGCGCACGCTCGAGGCGCCGCTTTCCGGCGAGCTGAGGATGACCTGCAGCACGTGCGGGCCGCGCGACGGCACCACCGGGTAGTACCCGTCCCCGCTCACCAGCTCGCCGGTCGCCTGCTGCCAGTTGTGCGCGAACCCGCTCTGCAGGGGCATGGCGGCGGGTCCGTCAATGCGCACGTTCACGTCTCGCCACTCCTCGGGGTTGCGGGCCTGCCCCTGCCAATGGTCGGCGATGCCGGCGCCACCCGTGTACGCGATGACGCCATCAACGATGAGCGACTTGCGGTGCGTGCGGTTGTTGAACCGTCCCAGCGTTTTCCAGGAGATCGGGTTGTACCAGGCCACCTGGCACCCCCCCTTCTCGAGTGTGGCGAGGGTCTCGTCGCCGATATCGGCCGATCCGACCGCATCGAGCAGGACGGTGACGCGCACGCCCGCGCGTGCCCGCTCGGCCAGGGCCGTCGCGAACGTCATCCCCATCGTGCCCGCCCAGTAGATGTAGGCCTCGATCGTGATCGTCGAGCGGGCCGCAGCGATGTCCTGCAGCATGCGCGGGTAGAAGGCGTCGCCGTTGTCCAGCACCTCGAACGCATTGCCTTCGATGAGCGGCACGCCCGTGGCCCCGGCCATCGTCGCCACGAACTCGTCCGAGGCGGCGGCGAACTCGTGGTCCAGGCCGAAGCGCGGAGGCTCTTCCCGGGGCGCGATCAGGTGGCTGACGAAGGCCATCAGCGCAGCCGGCACCGCCCACCACGAGCGCGCGTCGAGCACCAGCCACACCGCCAGCAGCGCCCATGGCCACCACGACCAGAACAGCCGCCGAGCCCGCAGGCCAAGGTCGATGGCGCCCTTGGCCGGAAGCGTCCGCGGATCGACAAAGCGCCATCCGCGCCGCCTCCGTGTGCCCGCACGCCACCGCGATGGCCGCCTCGGCTGGCGCCGCGGGCGCGTCATCGCTCCAGCAGCCGCTCCAACTGCACGGGGTCGATAGGCTTGACGAGGTGCGCGTCGAACCCCGCCTCGCTGCTGCGGCGACGGTCCTCGGTCTGTCCCCACCCGGTCTGCGCGACAATCCTCATCTGGCGCCCCCACGGCTGCTCCCGGATCCGCTTGCACACTTCGTAACCATTGAGCCTGGGCATCCCGATGTCGAGCATGGCGACATCGGGCCGATGCCGCTCGGCCGCGGCATACGCCGCCTCGCCGTCCCTGGCCGTTTCCACCAGGTGGCCGCGGTGACGCAGGAGCTCCGCGAGGGCATTGGCGTTGTCGTCGTTGTCGTCGGCGATCAGCACCCGCCGGGCGTGATGTGGCCGGGTCTCGGCGCTCGGAACCGGCGTCTCGAGGTCGGGCGCGGGGAGGTCGGCCTCGCTCCCGCGAGCCCCGGCCAGCGGCAACCGCAGCGTGAACTCGCTCCCCTGACCAGGGCCGTCGCTCTGCACATGGACCGACCCACCGTGCAACTGCGCGATGGCCCGGACGAGCGCCAGGCCGAGACCGAGCCCCCCTTCCGCGTCGAGGGCGGGCGTGACCTGCGCGAACTTCTCGAAGATCCGCGGCAGGAACGAGGCCGGAATCCCGATGCCGGTGTCGCGAACCCGCACCTCCACCCACCCGTCGCGCGACACGGCCGTCAGCGTGATGCGCCCACCGGGGGGCGTGTACTTGCACGCGTTCAGCAGCAGGTTCGCGACGACCTGGGTCAGCCGGGTGTCGTCGCCCTGCACCACGACCGGCCCGTCCGGCACGTCGAGGGCCAGCGCGTGGTGCGCACGATCGATGGCGTTTCGCGCCGTCTCGACCGCCTGTGCGATGACGGTCCGCATGTCCACCGGCTCGCGCCTGAGCGTCAGCTTGTCGGCGGCAATCCGGCTCACGTCGAGCAGGTCGTCGATGAGCCGCACCATGTGCTGCATCTGCCGCGTGATGACGTGGTGGGCCTGCTCCTTCACGTCGGGCGGCAGCCCGTTGGCCTTGAGCAGCTCGACACTCGTGCGGATAGGCGCCAGCGGGTTTCGCAGCTCGTGCGCCAGGGTGGCCAGGAACTCGTCCTTGCGGCGGTCGGCCTCGCGCAGGCGCTCCTGGCTGCGCTGGAGTTCGTCGTTGGCGTCGGCCAGGGCCTTCGTGCGATCCATGACGCGAGCTTCGAGGTCGGCCCGGAGGGCCTCGCGCTGGCTGCGGAGGTGCTGCATGCGCGCGGCGCTGCGCCACAGCACGGCGGTCACCACGGAGGCGAACGTGGTGGTGACGATGGCGGTCACCAGTCCCGCGTCGAGCCGCGTGGCCAGCCAGACCTGCATGCGGCCCAGGAACATGGGCAGCACGAACGCCCCAATCAGCAGCCGCGGCGCCAGGCCGATGTCGGCGTTGGCGGCCCGCAACCGCGCGATGGCCTGAGACGAGCACGAGAGAATGCCCGCGCTGGTGACCGCGAAGAGGACGATGGTCGGCGCGGCCATGCCCGGGAACGTCGGGGTGTCGCTGATCCGATCCGCGTCGAACGACACCGTCAGCAGCGCCAGCCAGCTCATCGCGAGGGTCGTGCCCGCGGCGTAGCGCACGGCTCCCGCACTCCAGGCGCCCGGCCAGGCGAGCGCGAAGAGCGCGATCCCCAGGAGCACGAAGCAGATCGACGTCATCGCCGACATCCGGCCGGCATACGCGTCCGGGCTGCTGTGCATGGCCGGCATCATCAGCCATTGCTCGATCAGCCACCTCGCGTCGAGCGCGTACTCGAGCAAGGTCAGCAGCGGAAGCGCGACGGTGGCCACCGCCAGCGCGCGCACCGTCCAGGCGCCGGCGCGGCGTTCCACGCCGACGGAGCTGGCCACCGCCAGCGCGAGGCCGGCGCAGAGGAATCCGAAGGCCGTGGACGGCACCATCACCCGCCAGCCCGCGCCCAGGCGGGCCGCGCTCGTCGATCCTGCGGTCCATCCCGCCAGCACGATCGAGGCGCCGAGGGCCGTGGCGATCCCGACGAGCGTGGTCAGGGCAGCCGACACGGCAGCGATTGTAGTTCACGCCTGCGAGGCGCCCGGCGCGACCCCATCGTGATCGTCAGCGATCGAAGCGGAACAACTCCGCGTCGGGGTTCGAGCGCTCCAGCCAGGCGTCGCGGATCAGGTTGGCCGCAATCATCGAGAACGTGATGCCGTTCCCCCCGTAACCGAGCGCAAGCCATGCGCGCGGGTGCTCGGGCGTCTCCCCGATGTACGGCAGCCCATCGGTCGTGGTGCTGAAGGAACCCGCCCAGCTGTAGGCGACTTCCAGCGTCAGATCCGGAAACCACTCGGAGAACCGCTCGAGCAGGCGCTCGCGCTTCCGCCGCAGGCGACGCTCGCTCTGGTGCCACCACCCGAGCGGCTGGTCCTCACCGCCCACCATCACGCGCTCGTCGTCGGTGAGTCGCGCGTAGAGATAGGGCCGGGCCGTTTCCCACAACAGCGCCCCGTCCGCCCACGCACCGCGGTCCGCCAGCGGCTCGCTGACGAACGCCCAGGTGCTGTGGAGCTGCCCCACGCGGCGCTGGGTTTCCTCCACGGCTTCGTAGCCGGCCGCCCACACAAGGCGCCGGGCTTCGATACAGCCGCCGCGATTGGTCTCCGCCACGACGCCGTCGGGGCGGTGGTGGATCGTGCTCACTTCGGTGCGGTCGTAGACGCGGGCGCCCCGCCGGCCCGCCGCGGCGAACAACGCATGGGTGAAGCGGTACGCGTCGATCTGGGCGTTACCCACGCTGCCGATGCCGCCCGCCGCGGCGGCCAGGCCATATCGCTCGCGGAGCGCGTCGGGCGTGAGCCATTCGACGTCGAACCCGTGCGCGCGCCGGAGGGCGCACTCGGCCTCGAGCGTGCCGGCATCCTGCACGGACGACGCGAGGTAGACGCTGGGGCGCCGCGAGAACCCGCACGCGTCGCCGACGTCTTCAGTGAGCTGCTCGATGTCGTCGATGGCATCGAGGCCCAGACGGTACGCGCGCACCGCGACGTCCAGGCCCCGCTTCCCGGCAATCTCCATCAGCGACGTGTCGGTTTCGTACTGCAACAACCCGGTGGTCGCCGCCGTGCTTCCGGTGCCGACGTCGCGGCGATCCACCACCACGACATCGGCCCCGGCCGCGCTGAGCCGTTCCGCCACCAGGGCGCCGGTGATGCCGGCGCCGATCACGAGCACGTCCGCGCGCTCGTCTCCGGCCAGCGCGGGATAGCTTTTCAGGAGACCGTTCTTGAGCGGCCAGAAAGCCGCGCCGGTGCGGAGGTCCATGCCTGCGCGATCACGCCTCGTTGATGGCGGTCACCGCCAGGTGCGTCAGCTTGTGGTTCGCCGCCTTCTCCTGGTCGAGGATCTGCGACAGCAACTCGTGCGCCTCGGTGTGGCCGAGCGCCTTCGCCCACTCGCGCAGCGTGCCGTAGCGCGCGATCTCGTAGTGCTCGATGGCCTGGCAGCACCCGACGATCGCAGCGTGCTTCGCCGCCTTGCCGGTCGCCTCTTCCATCACGCCCTCGGTTTCCTTGATCAACCCGTCGATGGCGTCGCACTTCTCGCCCGACGCCTCCACGTCGATCGAGCTGAACACATCGTCGAGCAGCGTGATCTGTTCCTTCGTTTCGTCGAGATGCGCCTGCAGGGCCTTCTTGAGGTCGGGCTGCGTCACGGCACTGATGACCTTCGGGAGCGCCTTGGTCAATGCGTGCTCCGCGTAATAGACGTCCTGCAGGGTGTGGGTGAACGCGTCGGCGAGAGTCTTCATGTGTGCGGTCTCCTGAGAGTTGATGTGCTTCTCGCTCACGGAGCAATTCGTATGCCGCGCCGGATGAGGTGCGCTCACGCGTATGCGGAATCGCCTGGGACCGCGTTGCCACGAAGTGGGAAGGCGCGCACCCACATGTGGCATGGCGAGCGCCGATCCCGCGCGCTGGATGTGGGCATCGATATTGCTCCTCTCGTTGGCGTGGGCAGTGCACGAACTTATGGAGGCGGCAAAATGACACGAAACAGGATCGGCGTGTGGACCGGGGCGGCGTTGCTGGCGGCCGCGATGTCCACGGCATGGACTGACAGCACGGAGCGCAGGGCCGAAGAGGCCGCGCGCGAGACGGGCAACGCGGCCGAGCGGGCCGGCGAAGCGGCGAAGGAAGCGGGCCGCGATGTGGCCACCGCGACCTCCGATGCCGCGCGTGCCACGGGCGACGCGGTCCTCGAGGGCGGGCGCGCCGCGGATGCCGCGGTCGAGACGATGGACGTCAAGACGGCGCTCATGGCCGACACGCGCGTGGATGCGGGCGACATCAACGTCGATACCGATCACACGACCAAGACGGTCACGCTGAAGGGCCGCGTGCCGACGGCCGAGCAGAAGGCGATCGCCGAGCAGGTGGCCAAGAGCAAGGCCACTGGCTACCAGGTGCGCAACGAGTTGATGGTTGGCAAGTAACACGACAACAGGGTGGTTGAACCGAGGCGAGGCCTCATTTTTCCCGGAAGGAAGGCGCGACATGGCGGAACTGAAGAAGGACCATTCGGTGGGCGAGGGCGTGGGCGCGGCGGGCGGCGCTGTGACCGGCATGGCGGTGGGCGCGTCGGTGGGCGGCCCGGTGGGCGCGGTGGTCGGCGCTGCCGTGGGCGCGGTGGCGGGCGGCGCAGCCGGCCACGGCATCGCGGCGGCCATCGACCCGACGGTGGAAGACGCGTACTGGCGGGAGAACTTCAAGACCCGGCCGTACGTCAGGGCCGGCTCCAACTACGACGACTACCGGGACGCCTACCGCTACGGGTGGGAATCGCGCGCCCGGATGAATCGGGCGTGGGATGACTCGGCGTACGACCTCGAGAGCGGCTGGGAGAAGGCCAAGGCCAACTCCCGCCTCGCGTGGTCCGAGGCGAAGGACGCGGTTCGTGATGGCTGGCACCGCGTCGAGCGGGCCATGCCCGGCGATGCCGACCGCGACGGCCGCTAGCTGAACCGGGACCGGGAGCGCGCCGAAGCACTACCCCACGGAGGCGCGCTCCCACTGGTCTCTCCCTGCCCATCCTGGGCACTCCGGTGCCACTCCTGCGCATGGGGTGGCACAACCTGAGTTGCCCTCGCCTTCCCCTCGCCTCGCCGTGCTAGTCTGAGCCTCTGTGACCCCTACGCTGGCCCAGGTCTTGAATACCCTCGCACATGAGATTCGGACGCCCCTGGCAGTGTCGCGGGGCTATCTGAAGTTGTTGCTCGAAGGCGGGCTGCCGTCCGCGGCCGATCAGCGATCGGCAATGGAGCGCACGCGGGAAGCGCTCGGTGTCATTTCTACACTCTGCGACGAGATGGGAACGATTGGCTCGGTAGCGAATACGGGGACACCGGGGCTGGAGGGACGCGTGTCGGCGCGCGCGTTGCTCGTCACGCTTCAGAAGGCCATGGCGGGAGACGCGCCCGACTGGCACGGCTCGATCGAGTCCGATCGCGCCGTCGCGACCAACGGCACCGAGGACGTCGTCCGTGCGGTTGCGGCACTGGCACGGATGGCCTTCAAGGATGCCGGGGGCGCGGCAAGGGTCGCGCGCGTCCACACCGCGGGCGAGTCGGTGACGCTCCTGATTGGCGGCGAACCAGCGGTGGAAGCCCTGCCCCGCGGGCCAGACGGCGAGGATGCCGTCGACGTCCCTGTCGTGCGCGGTGGATTCGGCCTGTCGCTGCTGTGGGCGGCGTTCGTCCTCGAACAGCACCGCGTGCGCGCGTGGCATCACGCCACGGGCCGCGGTGCGGTGGGTCTTCTCTTTCCATTGGTGAACGCATGAGTGCTGCCACGCTCGCGGTCGTCGACGACGACGAGCGCTTCGCGGAATACCTGCAGATCTGGCTGCGGACGCGCGGCTACGAGGCCACCACCTACCACAGCGGCGACGCGCTGCTGGCCGGGCTCCGCGAGGGCAACCTGCCCGACGTCATCCTGCTCGACGTTTCCATGCCGGGCATGGACGGCCTGCAGACGCTCCGCCAGATCAGGCTGGCGCACCCCGCCGCCCATGTCGTCATGCTCTCGGGCGGGCGGACGCCTGCCACCATTGTCGAAGCCGTGCGGCTGGGCGCGGCCGACTACGTGGTGAAGCCGGGCGATCCCGACGGCGTCGGCGAGGTCGCGCTGGAAGCGGCCATCCGCAACGCCCTCGAGCGCCTGGCCCTCACCTCCGAGGTGGCGCGGCTGCGCACGCAGTCGGAGCAGGATGCAGACGGCATGCAGGTGTGCTGGAGTTCCGGCCGGGCCATGCAGGCCGTCATGAACATGGTGGAACGGGTGGCCGACAGCGACATCAGCGTCCTGCTGCGAGGCGAGAGTGGTGTCGGCAAGGAGGTCATCGCCCGCGAGATTCACCGGCGCTCACCCCGGCGGGGGAACCAGTTCGTCAAGGTGAACTGCGCGGCGCTGCCGGCCGAGCTGCTCGAGAGCGAGCTCTTCGGGCACGAGCGTGGCGCGTTCACCGGCGCCGCCAGCACCCGCGTCGGCAAGTTCGAGTTCGCGCAGAACGGCACCATCATGCTCGACGAGATCGGCGAGATGCCGCTGGCGCTGCAGGCCAAGATCCTGCACGTGCTGCAGGACCGCGAGTTCACCAAGCTGGGCAGCAACCGCAACGTCGAGGTGGACGTGCGCGTGATTGCCGCCACCAATCGCGACCTGGAAGCCATGATGCGGCAGGGCTCGTTCCGCGAGGATCTCTACTACCGCCTCCAGGTCATCGAGATCCGCATCCCGAGCCTGCGCGAGCGACGCGAAGAGATCCAGCCGCTCATCGACTTCTTCCTGCTCAAGTACGCGGACGTGTATCGCCGGCCCTCCGTGCGCCCGTCCATCGTGCTGCAGGAGGCCTTGCTGGCGTACGACTGGCCGGGCAACATCCGTGAGCTCGAGAACATGATGAAGCGTCTCGTGGTGCTCCAGGACGAGTCGCACATCCTCGCCGAGCTCGGGCGGCTGCGCGTGTCACGAACAGCGGCCGAGGATCAGGCGGGGTCCGGGCCCGCGCCCGTGCAGCCGGCTGCGTACGTGACGCCGCCGACGCCAGTGGTGCCACTCTCGCCCGCCGCAACGCAAGGGGCGTTCGCGCCTCCCGCTCAGGGCGCCTGGCCCACACCAGCCGTACCTCTCACACCAGCCGTGCCTCCCGCACCAGCCGCGTGGCCCGCGCCGCGCGATGCGGGCGTGGCGGCCGCGGCCGCCGTCGCGACGCCACCGATGGAGGAACCTCCTGCCATCACGGCACCGGAGGCCCCCACCGTCGTCAACCTGCAGGAGCTGGCGCGGCACGCGGCCATGACGGCCGAGAAGGAAGCCATCCAGCAGGCGCTCGAGCGGTTCCGATGGAATCGTCGCAAGACCGCGGTCTTCCTCCAGGTGAGCTACAAGACGTTGCTGAACAAGATGAAGGAGTGCGGCATCAGCGAATCACATCCCGCCTGAGCCGTAACCGACAGCAGCCTCACTCTGGAACGCCGCTTGCTTTGAAGTCCGCAGGGCCCGGCTCCATGAACGGGGCCCAAGGAGTATTCCATGCGGTGGCTGATGCCCGTCGGCGTTCTGTTGATTGTGATCGGCCTTGGTGGCTCGATCGGCGCCTGCTATCAGGCAGGCACCGACAGTGTCCGGCAGGGGAGCGGTGTGCCGGATGCCCTTGATGGTGGCGTGCCCGCGCAGCAGGCCGACGAGCCCTCGGGCGCGCCGATGATCGTCGCGCCCCTGGCGGGCCTCGCACTCGCCCTCGGCATCGGGTTGGTGGGTGTCGGGATGGGGCACTGGCGGCGGCCCGTTCCGTCGGAGGTCAGGCCCGCCAACCCGTGGAGCGATCAGCCCGCGGAAAAGGGCGACCCGCCCATCGGGCTCGTGTAACGTTCACCAGGAGGATCTGATGAAGCTGCTGGGTATCGTGCTCGTCGTGCTCGGAATTCTCGGCCTGGCCTACGGCGGGTTCTCGTGGACCCGCAAGGACACGGTTGTGGACGCGGGTCCCATCGAGATCACGCGGGACAAGACCGAGTCGGTGGCCCTGCCGCCAATCGCGGGCGGCCTCATGCTCGTGGCAGGGCTCGTGTTGCTCATGAAGAAGTAGACGACAGCACGCGCAGCAGCTCCTCGGGATCGACCGGCTTCACCAGGTGAAGATCGAAGCCGGCCTCCCGGGTGCGGCGGCGATCCTCTTCCTGTCCCCACCCCGTCAGGGCCACGATGAACATCGACCGGCCCCCGGGCAGCTCCCGAAGGCGGTGGCACACCTCGTAGCCGTCCATGCCGGGGAGCCCGAGGTCGAGCAGCACCACTTCGGGCTCCAGCGCCTCGGCCTGCTTGAGCGCTTCCGGACCATCGTGCGCGAAATCCGCGCGGTGTCCGCGCAGCTGCAGCAGCATGGCCAGGGTCACGGCGCTGTCGGGCTCGTCGTCCACCACGAGCACCGTGCGCGGCGTCGCGCCCGTCGCCTGTGGCGCAACCTTCGGCTGAGGGGACACGGCCACGCCAGGCAGCACGGGCAGCCGGACGACGAATCGGCTGCCGGTCCCTCGGCCCTCGCTGTGCGCCGTGACAGTCCCGCCGTGCATCTCCACCAGCCGCCTCACCAGCGACAGGCCGATGCCCAGTCCTCCCTGCTCGCCCTCGTGCTGGCCATCGACCTGGGTGAACAGCTCGAAGACCCGCGTGAGCATCTCGGGAGGAATCCCGATGCCCGTGTCCGTGACGATGACGGCCACCTGATCGCCCTCGCCTTCCGTGGTCACCGAGACGCGACCGTCCCGCGGCGTGTACTTCGCGGCGTTGGTCAGCAGGTTCCCGAACACCTGCGCCAGCCGCGCGGCATCTGCGAGCAGGTAGACCGGGGCGTCCGGCAGCTCGACGGTGAGCTGCAATCCGTTCCGTTCGAACATCGGTCGCATGGTCTCCACCGCGTCGGCGAGTACGGCGCCCAGCTCCACGCGGGACTGCCGGAGCTGCAGGCTGTCGCGCGTGATGCGACTCACGTCGAGCAGGTCGTCGAGCAGGCGCGTCATCTGCGCGATCTGCCGATTCATGGTGGCCAGGGCCGGATCCGCCAGGGCGGGCTCGCCCTGGGCCACGTTCAGCACGGCCTGCGCGTTCCGGATGGCGGCGAGCGGCGTGCGCAGCTCGTGGGACAGCGTCGCCAGGAACTCGTCCTTGCGGCGATTGGTCCGCTCCAGCTCGACCGACAACTGCGACATCTGGTCGGCCAGTTCCCTGAAACGTGCTTCGCTCTCGCGGAGCGCCGCCTCGGACTTCGAGCGAGACGAAATGTCTCGCGCGATCTTCGAGGCCGCCACGATACGGCCGGCGTCATCCTTGACTGGCGAAATCGTCAGCGAAACGGCGATGGTCTGCCCGTCGCTTCGCTGCCTCACCGTCTCGAAGTGTTCGATGCGCTCTCCCGCCAGCAGCTTGGACATGATCGCCTGCTCTTCGGCAAGCCGATCGGCCGGGATGATGATCGAGATGTGCCGGCCCACCACATCGGCCGCCTTGTGGCCGAAGATCCGCTCCGCCGCGGCGTTCCAGGTCCTGATGATGCCCTCGCGCGACTTGCTGATGATGGCGTCGTCGGACGACTCGACAATGGCGGCCAGGAGCCGGGCCGAGTCCACCGATCGGGACGGGTCGTCGTGCGGCGGTCCGCCTGATGTGTCGAAATCCACGGCCATGGCTTCGGGGAGCATAGCAGACGGTGGGATACCCGATGGTGGCGGTGGCACGAGCGTTCGGGAGGACAGCGGGGCCTAGGCCGGCACGTCCACGAGATCTGCGTTGACGGACTGGAGGCCTGTGGGGGTCCGCGCCCAGTCGGCCTCGAACACCTCCGCCATATGGCGGACGACCTTCTTGTCGCTGACGATGACGCCCACCTCGCGCCGACGGTCGAGCTCGAGCTTCCGGAGGCTCTGGCTTCCCACGAACGCCCGGTTGCCGTCGCGGATGATGGCGCGTACGTGCAGCCGCTTGCCCGGGTACTTCTCGGCCGGAACGGGAGACGACGGGGTCGTCTTCCCGATGATGCGGACATCGACGCCGGCCTTCACGCGGTCCGCCAGCAACCTGAGCATGCGCGGATCGCTTGCTTCCGGATCGTAGATGAGCAGCTGCCGCTTCGCGGCCTTGATGAATTCCGCCAGGCGCGCCCGCGAGTTCTCCGGGCTCACGACGAGGTGCTCGCACGACGAGGTGTAGGGCCGCCGGTCGCAGTCCAGCTGGAAGAGCTTCATGGCTTCCTGCACGAGCTTGCGGCGCGTGGTCGCGATGCCGAAGCTCCGGCTCTTGTCCACGTCGAGCCTGGTGCAGTTGAAGCCGTGCACGTGCAGCACTCGGCCATCGATGATCATCATCTTGCCGTGGTACCGCACGACTTCCTCCGACGAGCGCGATACCGTCACCCCGGTTTCGAGCATCCGCATCTCGAGCTTGCGCAGCGTCTTCTCCCCGCCGCGGTTGGTGTGCGCGACGAGCGCCCGCACGGCCAGGCCGCGCGAAACGGCTGCCGCCAGGGCATCCACCACTTCCGTGATGTCGAGACGGAAGATCACGATGTCCACGGACTTCCTGGCCTTCTTGATGGCCTGGAGGACCGGAGCAATGCCGGCGTCAGGGTGAATCGTCAAGGTCATGGGGCATCTCGGCAATTCGCAAGGGACGTGCCACTGCTCCAAGAGCGACCCGCCAGCGATGTCGGCACCGACTTGCCCACCTTTGGCAACCCCGGGGCGCGGGCGGGGCAGCGGCATGACCACGGCCGACGCCAGGCGGACGTTGTGACCCGGTACAGCCCTTGCTCCTTCGTCCGTGACGATGTTCATTATCGAAGGGGGATTCCGATGACTTCATGCAATCTGTTCCGGGTCGGGCGGATCGCGGCCGCCTCGGGGGTGCTGGCGGCCGGCCTCCTGGTCGCTACGCCCACCACCGCTGCCGAGCCGGACGGCGAGCAGAAGCGCCTGGCCGAGTCGGCCGAGGTGCTCACCGAGCTGATGAAGACGCCGGATGATGCGATTCCCGAATACATCCTCGAGCGCGCCGAAGCCATCGTGGTGATTCCGCAGCTCGTCAAGGGGGGATTCGTCGTCGGGGCGCAGCACGGCAAGGGCGTGATGAGCGTCCGGAACCGGGCGGACAACACGTGGAGCACCCCCGGGTTCGTCACGCTCACCGGTGGCAGCTTTGGCTGGCAGATTGGCCTGCAGTCGGTGGACCTTGTGCTGGTGGTGATGAACCCGAAGGGTGTCCAGGAGCTGCTCGACACTGAGTTCACGTTCGGCGCCAACGCGTCGGTCGCCGCCGGCCCCGTCGGCCGGAAGGCCGAGGCCTCGACCGACGCCTCGTTGACCGCCGGAATCCTCGCCTATTCCAGGGCGAAGGGCCTGTTCGCCGGGCTGACCCTCGAGGGCTCGTCGCTCCGTGACGACCAGGACGCCAACGAGGACTTCTACGGCAAGCGCATTTCGAACGAGCAGGTCGTCCGCGGCCTGGGCCCGGCCACCCAGCCCGACGCCCGCACGTTCGTGGAGACGCTGCAGCGCATCGCGCCTGCGACCCGCACGCGCTGACACGGCGGCGGGCGAGCAGATCGCGGCCGGACCATCTACAATCAGATGGTGCGGCCGCGGTCTTCTCTCGATAGTCGGACCGACCCGCCGTGGGCGGAGCCGGCCAGCTCCGGCGAGCGGTGGCGCGCGGTCGCCTACCTCTCCGCGATCGCCCTGCTCGTCACGCTGGTGGTGCTGGCCATCGTCTTCGACCACTTCGCGGCCACGGGCGTGCTGCTGGTGGCGTTCCTCTCCTTCATCCTCGCGTACCTGATTGGGCCGGCCGCCGAGCGGCTGCGGCATGCCGCGGCGCCCTCCAGGCGCGGACGCCCGCTGTCGCGCGGGCTGGCGACGCTGGTCATCTACGGCATCATCGCCACCGCCACGTTTCCGTTGTGGGCCTTTGGCGGCCCGCGCCTCAATGCCGCGCTCGGACGGATGCGGGTGCTCGTGCCCGAGCACACGGCGCGTTTCGTCGACCAGTTGCACGCATCGGAAGGCTGGCACGAGACCTTGGGCTTCCCGTTCACCGTCAACCAGTCGCTCGGTGCCGTCACCCGCTTCACGACCCGAAGCGTGGAGGTGGAAGCCCGCCAACTGGCGGCCGAGCTCGTGAACATCAAGGGCCTCGTCCCCTGGCTGTCGCTGGTGCCGGTGGTGGCGTTCCTGATGCTCACGCGCTGGCGTCGCTTCCGCAAATCGACGACGCGCGTGCTGCCGACGCCGCACCTGCGGTGGCGCGTGGACGAGTTGCTGCGCAACGTCAACAGCGTCCTCGCCGCGTATACGAGAGCGCAGGCGCTGTCGGCGCTCATCGTCGGAGGAATCTGCTGGGTTGGCTTTGCGGCGCTCGGCCTCCCCTATCCGGGCACGCTGGCGCTGGCGGCCGGGCTCCTCGAGATGGTGCCGCTCGCCGGCCCCATCGTCACGGCGGTCGTGGCCACGTCGGTGGCCCCGGATCGTGTGCTGTCGATCCTCGCCTTCCTGGCGGCGCTGCGCGTCTTCCAGGACTACGTCATCTACCCGCGCCTCATCAGCCGCGCGCTGCACCTGCATCCGCTCGCGGTGGTCGTGGCCATCTGGGCCGGCGCGGGCCTGGGAGGCCTGGTGGGCGTGTGCCTTGCCGTGCCCCTGGTGGGCATGCTGCAGATGACACACCGCCACTGGCGCGAGTATCGCGACATCGAGCTGCTGGTGGCGGACGCGGGCGGGCGCCGGGGGGCCGTCGCCGCCGGGACCGACGAGGGCACGGAACCTCCCCTCGACAAGGTCGGCTAGCCGCGAAGAAGCCCCGGGGGTCAGGCCCGCGACGGCGGCGCGCCGCCTCGTGCGTGCAGCAGCTCGACGTGGTCGAGAAGGCTGGCCGCACCGGCGTCGACGATGAACAGCACCTCGCCGGCGCCACGCGCCACCCGCGCGACCGGCAGCACCGAGGCGGGATCCAGCGCCTCGCGAATGGCCGGCGCCTTGTTGGCCCCCATGGCCGCGATGACGATGCGGCCCGCGGCGACGAGGGTGGGCAGCGTCAGCGTGACGCGCTGTCGTGGCGGCTTCGGCGCGTCGAGCACGGCAGCCACCCATCCGCCTGGCGCATCGAGTGTCTGTGTCGCCGGAAACAGCGAACCGACGTGGCCGTCCTCGCCCACGCCGAGCATCACCAGGTCCAGGGCGGGTGGCTGGCCCAGCAGGCGGATCAGTGTTTCCTCATAGCGCCGTGCCGCCGCGACCGGCGCCAACTCGCCCGCCATCCGCCGTACGTGGCCCGGGCGCAGGGGCACCCTCGACAGCAGCAGGCGATGCGCGAGGCCGTAGTTCGAGTCCTGGTGATCGGGCGGCACCGCGCGTTCGTCACTGAAGAAGACGTCGGTCTGCGCCCAGTCCACCCGGGCCCCGGCGAGGCGGGGAAGGCACGTCGTCGCCACCGAGCCGCCGGGCAGCGCCAGCGCGAAGCGCCCGCGCGAGGCAACCGCCTCGGCGGCCGCGGCCTCGACAAGCGCGGTCACTTCGTCGGCCAGCACGGCCGGGGATTCGACGACCTGTATCGACGGCATCCGTTGTACCCTGCCTGATCTTAGCGTGTTGCAGGAAAGGTGCACGGATGCAGGCAGGCATGGTCGGGCTCGGGCGCGTGAACCGGTCACCAGGAGCAGACGCGAGATCGTGAACGGCGTACCTCCCCGATCCGATGCCCTCGTTCTGTTCGGCGCGACCGGCGATCTCGCGTACAAGAAAATCTTCCCGGCCCTCCAGGCGATGGCGGCACGCGGGCGGCTCGACATGCCTGTCATCGGCGTCGGCCGATCGGGCTGGACGCGCGACCAGCTCGTCGAGCGCGCGCGGTCCAGCGTCGTCGAGCACGGCGGCGGAGCCGACCCCGACGCGTTCCCCCTCCTCGCAGATCGCCTCCGCTACGTGGACGGCGACTACAACGAAACCGACACGTTCACGCGCCTGAAGGCCGCGCTCGGCGGCGCCGAGCGCCCGGCTCACTACCTCGCGATCCCGCCGAGCATGTTCTCGAAGGTTGTCGGCAAGCTGGGCCTCGCCGGTTGTACCGACCGCGCACGTGTAATCGTCGAGAAGCCGTTCGGCCGCGACCTGGCGTCGGCGCGCGACCTCAATCGCGTGCTCCGCGACGCGTTTCCCGAAGAGAGCATCTTCCGGATCGATCACTACCTGGGCAAGGAAGCGGTCCAGAACATGTTGTACTTCCGCTTCGCCAACGCGTTTCTCGAACCGATCTGGAACCGCCACTACGTCGAGAACGTGCAGATCACGATGGCCGAGCAGTTCGGCGTCCAGGGACGCGGCCGCTTCTACGAAGAGGTCGGCGTCATCCGCGATGTCATCCAGAATCACCTGCTGCAGATCGTCAGCTACCTGGCGATGGAGCCGCCATGGTCCACGTCGGCGGCGGCTGTGCACGACGAACAGGCCAAGCTGCTCCGCACGATCCGACCGATGCAGGCCGACGACGTGATCCTGGGACAGTTCAAGGGCTATCGGGAGGAGCCCGACGTAGCGACGGCGTCCGAGGTGGGCACCTATGCCGCGCTGCGACTGCACGTGGACTCGTGGCGGTGGAACGGCGTCCCGTTCTTCGTGCGCGCGGGCAAGTCGCTGGCGGTCACCACCACCGAGGTGCTCGTCGAGTTGCGCGCGGCGCCGCCCGTCGTGTTCGCCGAGCCCGTGCCCGCGCTCGGCAACTACGTGCGCTTCCGGCTGAGCCCGTACGTGGCGATCGCGGTCGGCGCGCGCGCCAAGCAGCCGGGGGAAGGCATGGTGGGTGCCCCCGTGGAGCTGTCGGTGGTCGAGCCACAGAAGGACGCCCCCGGCCACATGGACGCCTACGAACGCCTGCTGGGGGATGCGATGGCCGGCGACCTGACCCTGTTCGCCCGGCAGGATGTGGTCGAGGCGGCGTGGGCCACCGTCGATCCCGTGCTGCAGCATCCGCCGCGACTGTTCTCGTACGAACCGGGCTCGTGGGGACCGGCCGAGGCGGATGGCTTCGCGGACGATGTGGGTGGCTGGAACACGCCCGTGTGAGGGCGCGGGACCGATTGTGGCGATGGCTACGGCGCGTCGCTGGTACCCGTCACCAGCTGATACGTCCCGGGTGCCAGCATCGTCGCGTAGCCTTCAGCCACCAGCGCCCGGTTGCCCCGCCCGGCCTCGGGCCGCGACAGGCCTGTGACGCGCGCCAGCTCGCCGGGGATGGTCAGGCCCGCGCCGGTGAGGAAGCACCGCGCGATCTCGCGAACGGCCGCCTCCCGCCTCACTCGCCGCACCAACGCGTCGGGAAACCGCCCGATGCCGAGGCTCCAGATGTAGGTGAACTTCGGCTGGTAGAGGACCGCGCTCGGCACCACGAGCATTGCTGCCTGGAGCTCGTCCATCGCGCGCGTGAAGCTCGCGCGGTCCCTGACGCCGGATTCATCGCGCAGGTCTGACGTGGCCATCTCCCACTCCCGGCGGAGCACGCGAAGGACGGCCTGTGCGCTCGTGCTCAATCGCGTGTGCTCTTCGGCCCTGCGCATGCCCCAGACGGCCTTGAAGAAGGGGACCATGCGCGGCGCGACGAACGTGGCTTTCCCGCGACCGAGCTTGGCGTAGTAGATCTCGCCGCGGGCAATGACCTCGTCCTTCAAGACCCACGTGAGCGAGGCCTCCGGGTCCTTCTGGACGTTGCGCGGCAGCACGGCGTCGCGGCGCCCGCAGACCGCCACGTAGAGCGACGG
>Ga0105095_10000183_pt1 | contig 27895 bp, 30 predicted proteins | sample PPLLak2March2015_2_FD_79180 | JGI IMG/M metagenome (GOLD analysis project Ga0105095, IMG submission 79180) | Freshwater sediment microbial communities from Prairie Pothole Lake near Jamestown, North Dakota, USA - PPLs Lake P8 Core (3) Depth... | ecosystem: Environmental > Aquatic > Freshwater >...
AATATCATACCTCATTTCCGGGTGCTGATCCCTTCAACGAGCAAAACAAGGTGGATCCCGGCACGCGCGTGTTGTTTTACCAGTTGTCAGCCGTCCCGGTTTCCATTCTCAACGGCGGTATCAGCAGCAGTTTCAGGTTTGACTATGACGAAATGCCACTGGATCCTGTCCTGGTCAAAGTTCAATCGTTGAACGATCCGGAATTCAGCATAGATCTGCAGACAACCATGATGGATAATTCGCTTTCGGTTAATGCAGAACTCAGACCCCTGCAGCGTATAATGAACCGGCAGGTTACATTGCATATTGCCATTGTTGAACGCAAAATAACGAGCGTTACCGGATCCAACGGTGTTACATCATTCGAGAGTGTATTAAAAACCATACTCTCCAGCACTTCATACACTAATAACTGGGATCCTGACGTTGATTTTAAAACCGTTACCGAAAACTGGAATCTTAAACACACTTATAATACTGATGAAATAAGAGTAATTGCATTTGTCCAGGATGAAGCCACCCGGGAAATATACCAGGCTATGATCGATAAATTTGATATTCAGCTGGCAATTGATGATGACAATGCCATCCATCTCAGTAACGGGAGCGGCGGATTCATTGCATTTCCCAATCCCGTATGCAATGAGGTTTTCATCAGGTTTGACGAAACGGTTGTCAAAAAAACAATTATTGATCTTTTCGATATCAACGGAAAGCTGATCATGACAAAAGAATTGTTTCCCGGTAATAAACTGTATAATATAAAGATAGAAGACTTTCCCGAAGGATTCTATTTCATAAGGATTACTTCGGACAATCAGTTTATTGGTTCACAAAAGCTGGTTATTTCCAGGTAATTTAATATGTCGATACCCCGTCCGGGTATTTTTCATTTGATCCCTGACTCATTTGAAAATTCCGATGGTAACCAGGTGTCCGGAAATGTGTGAATAATGCAAATTTTTCTAAAAATTGTATAATAGTTAAATAAACATTTGATTATAGCTTTATAATTTAATTGCCTTCCTATTCTACAAAAAAGTGTGTTCCTATGAAAAAATTATTTTTAATATTGACGGTGACCGGGATGATTTATATATTTACTGCCTCGATTTTAATATCATCAAATACAGTCGTTAAGAAAAATGCTACACCCGAAACGACTTCTTCCATTCCGGATGATCTTCAACTGATTTTTAAAAAATCATGCATGGATTGTCATGCAACAGGCGGAAGTCATAGGGCAATGTCAATGCTAAATTTTACCGGTTGGGATAAGTATAAACCCGGCAAACAGGCTAGAAAGGCCGGAGCTATTTGCAATATAATTTCAAAAGGTTCCATGCCTCCCAGGTCATTCAGGGAAGCAAATCCGGAGGCTGTTCCTACAGCGGCCCAAAATGATGTCATCTGCGAGTGGAGCAAGGCGATGAAAAAGAAAAAGTAAAAACAGGCTTCGTTTTCGTAAGCAGATAAGTTGCGCGTACTGTAACTTTTAAAAAGTCAGGAATAACTCAACCGGTTAATATGCCTGATTAAGTTTTTATCAATTTTCGTTAGCGAGTATGAAAGCAAAGACCAATAGAACTAAGCCGCCTGACCGGCAGTCAGGCAATAAAGAGAAAATTAATCTTTCAGGATACCCTGCATATCCTGACAGCGACGATATTTATAGCAAATTTCAGGAAGAGAATGATGTAAATCCTGAGGATATTTCCAAAACCAAAGAGTCAAATGATATCCCCGGAACCACCAACGAAAAGGGTTTTGATGACGATGTATCCGGAAGCGACCTGGATATTCCCGGCACTGAATTGGATGATAATCAGGAAGACATTGGCAGTGAGGATGAAGAGAATAACTATTATAGTCTGGGCGACGATAATCTTATTGACCTGGAAGAAGACAACGAAGAATGAAAAATCCGCAATAATTTTGGCTTAAAAACATATAGGATGTTTTCAAGTGGCTGCCTTCTTATGCTTCAGCTTTTGCTTTAATGCTGCTGCTACCAGCTTATGTTGGGTGATTTCTTTGACCAGTTTATTATTTATGATCTTTAATTTACTTTTTGCTCCATCAGCTTCAATCTTCGCATTAATAAGGTCGATGCGCAAATCCTGTAATTGATCTAATTGTTGTTTTAATAAAAGATGTAATTCAAGAAGTTCATTTTCTTTCTTCTTCATTTCTGATATGTCAGTTGCTATTAGTATGAAATAATCACCTTGCAGATAAGGAGGCAAAAGGTGAAAAGAAAGTTTTAAAAATACTGAGTTAATTAAGGATACTATTAGAACATCATTTTTGTTATGAGTTTGCTGAGCAAGCAGGTAATCGAATTTCGATTTATCATTGAGAGCGATAAAGCGATTAAGGTATGAACCAATCACACATTCAATTGGTTTTTGCACAAGTTCAACAAATCTCTGATTACAATAGAGAATTATACCTTCTTTGGTAAGTGTAACCGCTCCTTCGTTCATTTCTTCTATGAAAACACGATAGGGCGTTTCAGCTGAATTAATAGAATAGACTTGTTCTCCCTTCGCACTGGAAACCACAATTGCATCCACTTCTCCGCTTTGAATTGCTAAAAGCGTTTTTTCCTTCTCAACCAGGCGAGAATGCAATTCTTCATTTTCAATAATGAGTTGTTTTGTTGTTTTGGCTATTGATCTTTTTATCATAAATCAAATGTGCTAAAATTTTTGAAGATCTTATAGTTCTGTTAACTTTATCAGGTCTAATCCCAAAAGTACTTTTTCCTTGTTTGACATATCGCCAATAATACGACGGAACGGAAGCGGTAGTTTTTTAATCAATGTTGGGGCTGCAATTATCTGTTCATCTTTTGCCAAATATGGTTTTTTATATAGGTCAATCACCTCCAAATCATATCTCCCTTCAAGATATTCTTCGCAAATCTTCTTTAGGTTTGCTATGGCTAACCCTGATCGAGTCGTTGCACCGGTTATGTATAAACGTAAAAGGTATTTGTCATGGCTCAATTCAGACATGGTCAGATCATACTCTTCAGATGAGGTTTTTACTTTTGTTTTTTTCCCTTTCATAATTATGTCTGATAAATATTGTATTTATAAATCAGCTACCCGGCAATAAATCCAATCCGACAAGAACCCGTTCTGTATTTGAGAGATCACCGATTATCTTACGAACAGGTACCGGCAATTTTCTTACTAATGTTGGTAAGGCAAGAATCTGATCATCGGTTCCCAACTGTGGGTTTATTAAAAGGTCAATTACTTCAATAGAGTATTTACCCTTTAACTGTTCTTCACATATCTTCTTCAGATTAGTAAATGCAGTAAGGGCTTTTGGTGTTTGTCCGGCAACATATAAACGAAGCGTCCACATATCATTTGCCTTATTATCCGGTTTTTCTTTTTTTATTTTTTTGTACGAATTCTTTTTCTTTGGTTTCATCGCATACTCCTTTTAATTATTTATTCAATTTGTCAGTTGTAATATTTTCAATGCCAGCTTTTCTGCTTTCTGCCATTTCAATTTTATCTTGTTTCAATCGTTTAATAGTATCTTGTTCTATTTCTATCATTTTAATAGCTTCGGATTCTTCCAACTCAAATTCGTTATGCAGAGCAGCAATTTGATCTTCTAATGCCTTACGTTTTCGTTCTATTTCACGTTTTTTTCGTTCAATATCCTGTTTACGGGTCAACAGTTCGGCATTTTCATTTGCTTCCTGTGCTATACGGGCTGAGCCCGTTAAAACTCCACTTGCACCAATATAAGCCTTACGTAATTCCACACCATGGTCAGTTATAATGAATTCGCGGATCTGGTTAGAGTGAGCCATACCGCGCGATTTAAGAACATACATTACCCTGTTACGTTCACCGCTTAATTCTATATCACGAAGTAATAACCAGGTATCAATCAACGATGAAATGGCGACATCTGTATGCTCTAATGCGCTTTGGTTTGAAGTTAAGCTGGTAAATAATGCTGTTATTTGATTCGACTTAAGATAATCAACAATACGCATTAACATCATTTTTACTTCAATCTCTTTATCACCAATGACGAAAGTATTTATTGGATCCAGAATAACAACGTCAGGCTTAAAATTATTAACAGCTTTGTGTGTTGCAGCCAGATGCATTTCCAGACCATAAAATGTTGGACGGGTTGCCTGGAATTGTAATAGTCCTTGCTGCACCCAGGTCTCCAATTTTATACCAATAGAAAGCATATTACGCATTAGCTGTCTTGGAGATTCTTCGAAACAGAAAAAAAGAACACGTTCACCACGTTTACATGCTTCTTCTGCAAAGTGAGCTGCTACGCTTGTTTTTCCTACTCCGGCAGTACCGGAAACAAGTACAGTGCTACCGCGGAAATAACCTTTTCCTTCAAGCATTTTATCAAGTGCAGTTATACCACTTGAAATTCTTTCATTTGATATACCATGCTTTAATCCTAATGAAGTTACAGGCAATATTGAAAAACCATTTTCATCAATCAGAAATGGATACTCATTTGTACCGTGCATTGAACCACGATACTTTACAACACGTAAACGTCGTGTAGAAGTCTGTTCGGTTACCCGATGATCGAGCATAATAACACAATCTGAAACATATTCTTCCAAACCTTGCCTGGTTAATGTATCTTCTCCACGTTCGCCTGTTATGATTGCAGTAACACCCTTGTCTTTTAGCCAGCGAAATAAACGCCGCAGTTCAGCGCGTAAAATCAGTTGGTTTGGCAATCCTGCAAATAGCGATTCAATCGTGTCTAATACAACACGTTTGGCTCCAACAGAATCAATTGCATAACCAAGCCGTATGAATAAACCTTCTAAATCATATTCACCGGTTTCTTCTATTTCATTGCGCTCAACGTGAACGTGGTCAAGTGCAATTTTTTTAAGCTTAACAAGGTTTTTCAGATCAAAACCGAGTGAAGCAACATTTTTGGTTAATTCTTCATTGGTTTCTTCGAATGACATAAACACTCCCGGTTCGTTAAACTGAATTGCTCCACGAACAATAAACTCCATCCCTAAAAGCGTCTTTCCGCAACCTGCGCCACCACATATGAGCGTTGGTCTGCCTGTTGGTAATCCACCGCCTGTTATTTCATCAAACCCCTGAATTCCCGTTGGAGACTTGGGAAGATTTTTATTCAACAATTTACTTTTTACCTTTTTCATCAGTTTTTAACTTCATATTATTATTTTAGGATTTCGGCCTAACTCACGCTGGTATCAAATTTAAACTATTATATATCTGAAAACAAATTTATTTTGTGCCTCTCAAATCCCATCAGTGATAAAGTTTTACAGACAATATATTTTATTATGTTTATATATAGATAGATGTAAATATATCTAATAAAACAAAATGCCGTATAAGGCAGCTATTAAGCATTTTTATCGAGTTAAGCGTTTTGGCATGGTAGATTATAACGAAATGGAGATACTGTCTTAAACGGGCTAAAAATGGTCTAAAATGAGACATTTTGATGTCGCATATAGCTGATAGATTGATTCCTGTAATAATCTCCTGCGATTGGGAATTCAGGAATGAATTTGCTGACAATTTGAATTTACGGTTGAAATGATGCTGATAATTCCTGTCTTTTGCGAATGGTTATTTAAGGTTGTGTTACACTTGATAATGTGTGAATTATGTAAATTTTTATAAGAATTGTGTAACATTTTTACCAGACATATCTAGTATTTTTATACTAGGGAAACTTTGTCTTGTCCAAAATTAGCCATCATGAAAACCAATGTAAAAGGATTCTGGAACGAGAAAAAGGAAAAACTCAAAAAAAAATATACAACTATTACCGATGAAGATTTGTGCTTTAGCGATGGCAAGGAAAAAGAAATGATGGAGATGCTGGGCTATAAGCTGGGAAAATCAAAAGCAGAACTGGTTTACATAATTGCAGCACTATAACCGGATCACTTCTGTTGGTATTTGTAATAATATATTGGAAAGGCAATAGTTAATCAATACGAACTTTATGATGTTACGTATTAGAAATATGGAAAGCGACCGTTGTATAGCAATGGTTAAGGATGAACTGAGTAAACAAGGCCTTCAATACAAAAACGTGGAATTGGGGAAAGTAGAATTAAAAGGGAATATTTCAGATGAGAAACTGCGGTTGGTTGATATGGGTTTGAGAAATGCCGGGCTTGAATTAATGGAAGATAAAAAAAGCCACCTTATTGAAATGATTAAGGCTGCCGTTTACCAGTTGATTTATCTTTCAGATGACTTTCCAAAACCGAATTTTTCTGATTATATCAGCAAGAAAGTCAATCGTGATTACACCTACCTAAGTAATCTTTTCTCAGGTGTGCAGGGCGTTACCATTGAAAAATATTTTATTGCACAGAAAATTGTTCGTGTGAAAGAATTGCTGGTATATTGCAAGCTCAGCCTCAGTGATATAGCTTTTAAGCTCCATTACAGCAGTGTTGCCCATTTGTCGAACCAGTTTAAAAAGGTGACCGGTCTGACACCTACTTTTTTTAAGCAACTTCGTATTACCAGGCGCCATAAATTATGACCCGAAATGTTGCTTTCGGCGGGGCCTTCATCGTTCTTTAAATAATTACTGTCTGTTGAAATGTGTGAATCATGTAAATATGATAAGGAATTGTGTAACCCTTCAGCCGGAATGACAGTTACCTTTACCTGAAATTGTTTCAATAATTATAACATGATTTCAAAAATTATTTTTATCGGTAGTTTTTTTGATAAAAGCCTGGGCTGTTGGATTTTTTTGGTTCCATGCAAGCGGTATCATTCAAATATTGCCTGCAACAGCGATACTTGCTATTTTAATATTATTTCTCAGCAATAAATCATTAATGCGAAACTATAAACTCAAGATCTGCAGCTATGGTCGTTTTTAATTATAAAGAAAACTGTAATAAACTTAAAGCTAAGTTTATGCAGCAATACTCCGGTATAGCAGAAGAAGATATACACTGCAGCGATGGCAGAAAAGAAGTAATGCTGGAAAAGCTTCAGCAAAAGCTTGGGAAAACGGGCGAAGAGCTGCGTGAAATAATTTTAAAGCTGTGACCGGAGTTTTTTCTTATATCCTGGTTCCCCGCCTGCATTTTATTGCGGCGTGGACGTCGCATTTTGTACCTTGTTAAATGGTTTGGTTCTGGCGAATGATTTTAAAATCGAAAATATGAAACTCTATATAAAAAATATGGTGTGTAGTCGCTGCAAAATGATCGTGAAAGCCGAACTGGACAAGATCGGTGTTCAATATGTTACGGTGGAGTTAGGTGAAGTAAATACAACGAAAAAAATAACAACCCTGCAGCGTACACAGTTATATGCCCGATTGCAGCAATCGGGGCTTGAATTGATCGACGACGGAAAAAATGATCTTATTGAGCAATTGAAAAGGGCCATTGTTGATTTGGAGCATAATTCGGATGAAGATTTGAAAACAAGCTTTTCAGATTTCATTAGCCTGAGAGTGAACGATAACTTCATTTCACTCAACACGTTATTTGCAGAAATAAAAGGTATTACCATTGAAAAATACATAATCAGACATAAAATTGATCGGATAAAAGAATTACTTGTATACGATGATCTCAACCTTGCTGATATTGCGTTTAAAATGCATTACAGCAATGTAGCACAATTATCCAGCCAGTTTAAACGAATAACAGGCCTGACGCCTTCGCATTTCAGACAACTCCGGCATACCCGTAACATCACTCTGCAGTTGAACTAAACTGTTATACCATGTATTCCAATACTATGAATTCTAAAAAAACTTATTTTCTGAACAATACGAAACAAGTTAAAAATAAAGCTTTTCACAAAAACGGAAGCTCAAAATTGTTGGATCTGTCCCCGAATGTTTCCAACATCGGAGAACCATCTGAAAAACAGTTCATGTTTCGGTTGCAGGAAATGGAAGAAATAAATGCCCATTTGGAAGAACTTGTTGTACAACGTACCAAAAAACTAGCCGAAGTTGTTACAGCAAATACTAAATTCATTTCTATCATATCCCATGATTTAAGAAGCCCTTTCAGTTCAATATTATATGCTTTGGACATTATAAAGCAGAGCTTGAATGATAATGATATAAATGAAATTGAAAAATATATCGATATGGCTTCGCATTATACAAATAGTACATTAAACCTTCTTGATGACCTCCTGGAATGGACTATTTCGCAAAATGAAGGGAATCGCTTCAATCCGGTTAAAATTAACTTATACCAATTGGTAACCGATGAGATTGAGTGTATTCGTGCTTCAGCCAGCCAAAAAGAAATGACGCTGAATCATTCCATCACCCCTGATTTAAATGTAACCGCAGACATTCAGATGTTGAAAACAATACTTAGAAATTTGATTGGCAATGCTATAAAGTATACAAACACCGGAGGCGAAATAACGATTAGTGCAACAGAAAGCAAAAGATTTGTTGAAATAGTGGTAAAAGACAATGGTATTGGAATTTCGTCTGCGTCCCAAAGAGAACTTTTTAAAAATAACGAGAATCATTCAACAAAAGGCACCAATAATGAAAAAGGTACCGGGTTAGGGTTAATCCTTTGTAAAGAATTTATTGAAATGCATGGTGGATATTTTCGTGTGGAAAGCGAACCGGGCAAAGGAAGCAAATTTAAGTTTACATTGCCGCATTATATATAGATTAGGCCATCAGATTACTGAAGGATTAAGTGAAATAAAAAAAAGCGGGATGAAAGCCCGCTTTTTTAAGTTGAATTTTTGCCTATTGTTTATTATCAACCATTAAGTCTTTAAATGCCTGTCCAAGCTCATCCATGTCGTGATTAAATTCACGCTTGAATTTTTCCCAATCGCTTTGACTCTTCTCATAATTTTCCATTCTTGTTTTCAACTCTCTGATTTTTTGTTCCAGTGTATCAATTCTTTTCTCGTATTGTGCATCTAATGCTGTTCCCTGCTTTTTCATTTTAACTTTTAATTCAGCAATACGGTTTTCAAGATCACTGATTTTTACTTCAGATTCGCTCCTGAATGTTTTCCATTCCTCAGCGGTTGCAACTTTTTGTGCCTCAATATTTGCATCTTTCTGAACATCCCTCAAATCATCTTTTGCATCCTGTACCTTATCCTGGGCAGATTCCCTTTTTTCAGCCTGGGATTGGCATCCGGTAAAGATTGCTCCTGCAATAAACATTGTTGCTACAGCAACGAAAAGAATTGTTTTTTTCATTTTTCTGGTTTTATGGTATATAATTTCAAAGTTAAGCGTGTTAAACAGGGAATGCATTACACAATTTTAGATTTGTTTTACATAATTCACACACTGACAAAAGGAACATCTCTTATGTTTCCTTTCTTATTTCTCAACGGCACGAACTTTCCATATAATGTTTGCAATATCGTCAGCCACTAAAAGTGAACCATCATGCATTACAGTTATTCCGACCGGTCTGCCATGAACTTCATTTTTTTCAAGGTTTGCAATAAACCCGGTTAAGAAATCTTCTGATTCTCCTGAGGGTTTACCATTGGCAAAAGGAATAAAAATTACTTTATACCCTGCTAATACTGAACGATTCCATGACCCATGCTGAGCGAGAAAAACGCCACCCTGGTATTTTTCAGGAAATGAATGAGCCGTATAAAAAACCAGACCCAGTGATGCAGTGTGTGAACCCAGGTTAACATCGGGTACAATGGTTTTCTTTACAAGTTCAGGTTGTAATTCTTTCACGCGGGGATCTTTATGTTGACCAAAATAAGAATAGGGCCACCCGTAAAATCCGCCTTGCTTAACACTGGTAAAATAATCCGGAACAAGTTCGTCTCCTAATTCATCACGTTCGTTCACAACGGTCCAAAGGGTTTTAGTGCCGGGTGCCCAACCCATGCCTACCGGGTTCCTTAATCCTGAAGCATAAATTTTTAAATCCGACCCATCAGGATTCATTTCAAGAATATTTGCACGCAATAATTCGTTAGCAATTCCATTTTCTGCAACATTGCTCCCTGAACCGACCGAGACATAAATTTTTGAAGTATCCGCATTGGCAATAATGTTTCTGGCCCAATGACGATTGTGTTTACCGGCCGGAAGGTCTGTAATTTTTTCAGGTTGATCTGTAATGCTGGTTTGTCCGGAAATATATGGATACCGAACCAGGGCATTTGTATTGGCAACATATAACCATTTGCCCAGCACCAGCATTCCGAAAGGCTGATTTAACCCTGTAAGCAAGGTTTCCTTCCGGTCAGGTTTTCCGTCACTATTTGTATCACGCAATAAAGTTATCCGATCGGCACTGTGACTTAAATTATTGGATCTGGAAGCGCCTAATAGTGTGCCTCCCACTTTTTCAATAAAAGTGTGGTTCGAATTGCTTTCCGCTACAAGAACATCTCCGCCTGGAGTGATATACATCCAACGCGGATTTTCAAATCCGTCAGCGAATTTCTCTACAACAAAACCTTGGGGAGCTTTTGGTGTCTCACCTTTCCAACCAATCACATGGCTAAAATTCTTTTTCGACTTTGTTGCATAAGGAGAAGGTAAGTTATCCGATTGCGTTTTATTTTTTGTTTGCGTATAACCCGAAATTGAGATCAGGAATAGCACCAGTAAGAAAATTGTATTTTTCATTATTTGATAGTTTTTATTGTTCAGAAAAGGGTATTTCTTTTTTTTGGTCCTGGCACAGTTTACCGGATACAAATCAAAGTTGGGCAAAACAAGATATAGGAATGTTACAAAATTATGGGAAAAAATTACATTATTCACATATCAGGCGCCAGACTACGCAGATTGCAAACGGAAAGGGAAAATGCGCAGGAAACCCGAAAATGTGTGAATTATGTAAATCTTATCAAAAGTTATGTAACATTTATCTGGTTGCTGGAGCTTAACTTGGTTTTCTTAAATTCATTAATAATATCCAAATACTATGAAAGGGAATACAAAAATACTTGCTGTCTTGAATTCCTTTCTGGCAGATGAGTTCACTGTCATAAACCAATATAGTGCAATCTGAAAGTCCGTTAAGCTGATTTATCGTAATCTAATCAAAATAATTCCCGGAGGCTCTGCCTTTGGACAAAATTCAGGAGGATAAACAATGCATAATATAAAATTAATCATTGTATTATTCATGGGTGGATTTCTTGGCTTACAAGATACTGCTAATATTGAAGCACAGGAAACTCCGGAACATCCAATGAAAATGAATCCAACAACCAAGCAATCAAACAACCAGGCCGCCATGAATCCAACAACCAAATTTGAGTTTAGCCCGCTTCCTTACCCTTATGATGCCCTCGAACCCTTCATTGATAAGCTGACCGTAGAAATCCATTACAGCAAACATCACAAAGCATATTACGATAATTTCATTAATGCCATTAAAGGTACCGGGGCTGAATCAATGGATATAATGGATATTTTCAGGAATATAAGCAAATATCCTATGGCAGTGCGAAACAATAGTGGTGGTTATTTCAATCATACTTTCTATTGGGAAGGAATGAAGGCCCATGGAGGTGGACTGCCAGCCGGTAAATTATCGGAGGCTATTACCAAAACATTTGGTTCCTTTGAAGAGTTTAAAAAGCAATTTTCTGATGCAGGTAAAACCCGGTTTGGCAGTGGCTGGGCATGGCTTTGCCTGGATGATAAGGGCAACCTGTTTATTGGTTCCACACCAAACCAGGATAATCCCTTAATGGACCTGCCTGCCGGACAGGCAGGCATTGCTGAAAAAAGGGGAATACCTCTGCTTACAATGGATGTATGGGAACATGCATATTATTTAAAATATCAGAACAGAAGGCCGGATTATATAGAGGCATTCTGGAACGTAGTAAACTGGGAAGAGGTCTCCGGAAGATATGAAAATGCTTTCAAGTCATTGGGTGTAAAGTAAAATATACCTGTAATGAATCAACATCTGGTAAAAATAAGATCAATTAAGCACATCACCCATGATGTATTACAAATTATTACCGGGAAACCTGAGCATTACCTGTTCACTCCCGGACAGGCCACCGAAATTTCAATAAATAAGAACGGCTGGAAAGATGAAAAAAGACCCTTCACCTTCACATGCCTTCCCGCCAATGATTTCCTTGAGTTTACCATTAAAACGTATCCTTTGCATAAAGGTGTCACCAATGAACTGCTTCAGCTGAAAAAGGATGATGTATTGATTCTGCACGATGTCTTTGGCGCAATCGAATATAAAGGTGAGGGTGTATTTATTGCCGGAGGCGCAGGTGTCACTCCTTTTATTAGCATCTTCAGGTATCTTCAGTTAAAAAATAAAACTGGTGATAACAAACTCATCTTTGCCAATAAAACGAAGGCTGACATAATCCATGCACGGGAATTCAAGAATTTGTTAGGTGATAATTTCATCAACATTTTATCCGATGAAAAAGCAGATGGATATGCACACGGGCAAATCACGGAAAGTTTTCTCAAAATACACATAAACGGCTCCGTTAAAAATATTTATATATGCGGACCTCCTCCAATGATGAAAGCTTTGGAAAAACAATTGGCGAATTTGAAAGTTGCTAAAAGAATAATTATTAAGGAAGAATTCTAGATGTACATAACAATGATTAGAATGTCAATGTTTTATGTGCAGTTCATAGGAATAACAGAACTTAAAATACAATACGATGGAAAGATTGCCTGATAAAATAATATCCGGAATGGTCCGGGCTGAATATATTGAAGTAGAACCCAATGTACGCCTTCATATTACTGATGCAGGCGAAGGCAGACCTATTGTGTTAATACACGGATGGCCGTTAAGTGATGAAATGTATGAATACCAATACAACGATCTGATAAATAGAAATTTCCGCGTAATTGGTATTACGTTAAGAGGTTTTGGAAAATCTGACAAACCATACGGAAAGTATAATTACGATATACATGCATTGGACATAAAAAAGATTTTAAGTAAACTGGATATAAAAGATGCTGTTTTAGTGGGCTTTTCCATGGGCGGGGCCATCGCGATCCGTTATGTATCAAAAGACAAAGGAACGCATGTTTCCAGATTGGCTTTGTGCGGAGCAGCAGCCCCAAGCTTGACACAACGTAAAGATTTTCCATACAATCTTCCGAAAAGTGCGGTTGATGACTTAATTGAATTGAACTATAAGGACCGGCCCAAACTTCTGTCTAATTTCGCCAAAATATTCTCTGCTACTGAAACCTCATTAAATGAAGGTATTGGCAATTGGTTGAATGGCATTTGTTTAAGCGCTTCTTCTTATGCAACGGCCCAATGTTTAGTCGCTTTGCGTGATACAGATCTGAGAAGTGATATGGTGAAAATAAAAATTCCGACAGTGATCATGCATGGCAGAAAAGACAAAATATGTTCTTTTGATCTGGCTGAACAGATGAAAATCAGAATCTCCGATTCACGCATCGTGACTTTTGAGAAAAGCGGCCACAGCATGTTTCTTGAGGAAACCAAAAAGTTTAATGCTGAGCTGATCAAATTCGCATTACCTTAACTATAATTGATAATGAAGGCTTCAATTAAAAAGCATCCCGGAAAAAATCAGCGTAAAGAAAAACCGGAATTAACTTTAAAGGAGGCAATCATTGCTTCTGAAGTTCGTTATCGTCGTCTCTTTGAAGCGGCAAAAGATGGAATTCTTATCCTTGATGCAGCAACAGGAAAGATAATCGATGTGAATCCGTTTTTGATTGATTTAATGGGTTATTGGAAGGATTATTTTATAGAAAAAGAGATATGGGAAATAGGATTATTAAAAGATATAGCTGCCAATAAAGAAAGATTTTCAGCATTGCAGCAAAAGGAATATGTCCGTTATGATAATCTGCCGCTTGAAACGGCTGACGGTCGGATAATTAATGTTGAATTCGTCAGCAATGTTTATTTTGTGAACAAAAAGAAGATGATTCAATGCAATATCAGGGACATCACGGAACGCAGGAATATTCAAAACGCCATAAATTTTCAGGCTGACTTGTTAAATAATGTAGGCCATGCGCTTATTGCTACTGACGTACATGGCAACGTAATTTACTGGAACAGTTCGGCAGAAAAAATCTATGGCTGGTCTTCGGTCGAAGCGATGGGACAAAAAATAAATAATTTAACGCCGGCACAGCAAACCAAAGAACAGGCTGAAGAACTGATGAAAAAATTAAGCGAGGGAAAAACATGTTCTGGAGAATTTCTGGTTAAAAGGAAAGACGGCAGTAGTTTTCCAGCTTATGTAACAGATACGCCAATAATCGACGCAAAGGGGAAATTAATTGGTTTAATAGGTATTTCAAGCGATATTACAGAACGCAAACTTACCGAGAAAGAATTGATAAAAGCTAAAGAGAAAGCTGAGGAGTGTGATCGTTTAAAAGCAGCTTTTCTGGCCAATATAAGCCACGAAATCAGAACACCAATGAATGGTATTCTGGGCTTTACGGAGCTACTTAAGAGACCCATGCTGACGGGTGAGAAGAAGAAGAAATATATTGGAATCATCGAGAAAAGTAGTGCTCGTATGCTTAATATCATCAACGACATAGTAAATCTCTCAAAAATAGAATCCGGGCAAATGAAAATTTCAGTTTCAGATACTAATGTTAATGAGGTGATAGATAATATTTTAAACTTTTTCAAACAAGAAGCAGAACAAAGAAAAATACAGATTTCTTACAAAAATACGCTACCAGTAAAAGAAGCCATAGTTAAAACAGACAGGGTAAAAATATCTGCTGTGCTCTCCAATCTTGTTGAAAATGCCATAAAGTTTACTGAGAATGGTTCAATTGAATTTGGTTATGAGAAAAAGGGCGATTACCTCGAATTTTTTGTAAAGGACACAGGTATTGGCATTCCTCAGGCACAAAAGGAGTTAATTTTTGAACGATTCAGGCAAGGCAGCGAATCATTTAACCGGAAATACGAGGGAGCAGGATTGGGATTATCTATTTCCAAAGCCTATATAGAAATGCTCGGTGGTAAAATCTGGGTTGAATGTAATCCGGATAGAGCGATAACAGCAGGGATAGGTTCAGAAAAGGGCTCCACTTTCTTTTTTACAATTCCTTACCATCCGCGACGGCTAACAGAAATAACCGATATGACTGACTTAGATGACAGTATACCGGATGATCAGAGCAGAAAATTGAAAGTACTGATAGCCGAAGATGACAGATTATCGCAAATACTTCTTACACGTATTACCGAAAGAATCGTCAAAGAATTCATAAAAGTAAGCACCGGACCTGAAGCTGTTGAAGCCTGTCGCTATAATCCGGACATTGATTTGATACTTATGGATATTAAAATGCCGGAAATGGACGGATATGAGGCTACCAGGCAGATTCGCAAATTTAATAAAGAAGTGGCCATAATTGCACAAACAACTTATGGACTGGCAGGTGAAAAGGCAAAGGCGATCAGAGCCGGATGTAATGACTATATTGCAAAACCAGTTGATCCGGCCTTATTAATAAAGAAGATAAAAAGCATTTTAATATGATGTTCGAATATAAATTTCCTATAAACAATATCAATACAACAGCGTGAAAAGTATACCTATCCTGTCCTGGTTTGATAAAAGTACAGTGCAGCACCTGCGGTTGCCGTTTTCATTCTTTTTAATGCCCGTCTTTTTATTTGCTTTAAGCCAGGCAGCTATCATCAATTGGTCAACAACAGCCATTGCATTTGTGATTTTGCATCTGTTTATTTTCCCTTCCAGCAATGGCTATAACAGTTATCAGGATCGGGACGAAACCAGTATTGGTGGTTTAAAACATCCTCCGAAAGTTTCCAGGAATTTGTTTTATGCTACATTGTTGCTGGATATTATTGGCGTGTTGGCCGCTCTGTTGGTTTCTGTTTACTTTTCCCTGTTTGTTTTGATTTTTGTGATTATGTCACGGGCATATAGCTACAGAAATGTGCGGTTAAAAAAATATGCGGTCATGGGATTTTTAACAGTATTTATTTTTCAGGGTGCATTTGTTTATATGATGGCTTCATCTGCCATTACTGATTTTCATATTGAAAAATTTTTTACGCTCAGAAACATCATTTGCATGTGCGTGGCAAGCTTGTTTATGGGCAGTATTTTCCCCCTCACACAAATTTATCAGCACGAAGCAGATAAAAAGGATGGAGTTATCAGCATTAGTTACAAACTGGGATATACCGGCACCTTCTTATTTTCTGCCATATTGTTTTCCATAGCAACCATTTTTTTATTTTATTATTTCAATATAAAGCATCAACAGATAGCTTTGGTGTTGTTTTTGGTAATAATGCTACCCGTTATTACCAAATTGATGATCTGGTTTAAAAAAGTTCGTAAGGATAAAGTGAATGCGAATTTTGAAAACACCATGACAATGAACTTGTTGACATCGACCTGTATGAATTTGTATTTTCTGGTATTGACGCTGAATAATTATTATACCTGGTTTTAGCGATGAGTAGAATTATTTCCATTGGAACGGCAGTGCCGAAATATGGCACAAGACAAAGTTCAATATTGAATTTTATGCAGGCAGCATACAACGATGGTACCGCATCACGTATGCTAAACATATTATTCAACCACAGCGGAATAAACACCCGCTATTCGGTTATTCCGGATTTCGATAATAGCCTGCCTGACAGCGTTCTTTTTAGTGAAAATCAATGTACTCCTACGGTACTGGATCGATCCGATATATTTAAAGAAAATGCAGTTTCACTTGCCATGGAGGCAATACAGGATTCATTTAGAAAATTGAATATAACTGTAACTGAATTGGGAATTACCCATTTAATTACGGTCACTTGTACCGGAATCTATGCGCCCGGGATCGATGCCGCATTGATTGAACAATTAAATCTGCCCAATGATATCTTTCATACCTCCATTAATTTTCTGGGATGCAATGCGGCATTTCCTGCATTAAAACTAGGTGATATGATTGCCAAAACCGATGAAAATGCAAAAGTGCTGATTGTTTGTGTGGAGTTATGTACATTGCATTTTCAGCCCAAGAATAATCATGATAATTTATTATCCAACACCATTTTTGGTGATGGGGCTGCTGCTGTTGTTGTTATACCTGATGCCGGTGCAAATCTGGATTATCAGGGCGGGATGTCGATACAAGGATTCTATTCACTACTGCTCAGCAAAGGAAAAGAGTTGATGAGCTGGAATATTACACCCGTTAATTTTGAAATGGTTTTGGACGCAAAAGTTCCGGAATTTATTGGTGATGAAGTAGATAATATTGTTCTGAAGGCAGGAAAAAAATTCAATATTGCGCCATCGGCGATTGCTAAATGGGCAATACATCCAGGCGGGAAAAAAATACTGGATACCATTAAAAAACAATTGAAATTGAATGATACCGATTTAAAATATTCTTACAAAATACTGGATGAATATGGAAATATGTCGTCACCAACTATTCTGTTCGTGTTGAATGAAATAATGCAAGCTGAACACAAGCCGAATGAAACCATATTCTCCATTGGCTTTGGCCCTGGATTGAGCATTGAAACCGCACTGTTCACTCATGCTGAATAAATTTAAACATCGGTCATACAGGACTGAATTATTGGATGCACCTCACGTTCCGAAGGAATTATTATTGGAGAACTTGCGGGAGCTCGATTTCATTAATCGCATATTGGGAGGGCACTCCATTACAATGAACGGAATTAAGAAATTAGTTACTGAAAAAAATAAAATATATCACATTGTCGATCTTGGCTGTGGCAGTGGCGGTACGATGAAACATATTGCCGGCTGGGCAAGGGCGAAAGGTTATAAAGTGAAGTTGACCGGTGTGGATAAGAATGCCGATGTGATTCATTATATGAATGAGTATTGTAAAGATTATGCTGAAATAAACGGTGTTGTGAGTGATTACCGTGATTTCTTAAATACCGCTCCCACCATTGACATTATTCATTGTTCCTTATTTTGTCATCATTTGAAAGATGATGAATTGGCAGCATTATTTCGCTGTATGGAACAATACTGCAAAACCGGTTTTGTCATCAATGATTTGCAGCGTAATTGGCTCGCGTATTATGGTGTTCAATTGATAACATACGTGCTGAACGGATCCGCTTTATCAAAAAATGATGGACCTGTTTCCATATTGCGTGCATTTAAGTTTGAGGAACTTAAAATGCTGCTTCAAAGAGCGCAAATAAAAAATTATTCCATTAACTGGGAATGGGCATTCCGATATTTGATAATTGGTTATAAACTGAAGCTTGCATCAACCCATGGGGTCACTACCAAACGCTGACAAAAAAACAGAAGTTCTTATCATTGGAGCAGGGCCATCAGGACTTATGATGGCTTGTCAACTGGCGCTTCGCAATATTCCTTTTCGCATTATTGATAAAAAAGATCATTGTACAAATTATTCCGGTGCATTAATTATTCATGCCAGAAGCGTCGAAATATTTCACCGGATGGGTATTGCTCAATCAGCAATACAGAAAGGGATAATAGCCAATGAAATTAACATTGTTTTCAACGGGAAAAAAGCATTCAGGATTCCTGTAAAGAATATCGGGCAGGGTCTTACAAGATTTCCTTACTTGCTTATGCTTGAGCAATCCAAAACAGAGCAATTGTTAATAGACTTTATCAGTAATTTTGGATATTCTGTTGAAAGGAATACTGAATTGCTGCGATTTACTGAGGATACAGAAGGTGTCAATTCCATTCTGAAACATGCAAGCGGGAAAGTAGTTTCTATAAGAACAAAATACCTGATTGGTGCTGATGGTGGACATAGTACCGTCCGGAGACAATTAGATATACCTTTTGTTGGGTCGACCCATCCGATATCTTTATTTGTCACCGATTGTAAAGCCGAAATAAATTTGCCACCGGAAGCGATGTGCTTTTCATTTTCAAACGCAAGTACCGCGGGTTTTTTCCCATTGACAGACGGGAGATGGCGGGTTGATGGTGCAATTACAGGGGAACTGGAAGCAAAAGATGCACTTACGTTCGATGATATAGCAAAGAATTTTGCTGAAAGAACCCGCATGAAAGTTAAATTATACCACCCTCAGTGGTTTTCCGTATTTCATTCCCACCAGCGTTATGCTTCATCATTCCGGCAAAATCAATGTTTTCTTGTAGGTGATGCCGCGCATATTCACAGCCCTGTTGGTGCACAAGGTATGAATACCGGATTACAGGATGCTTATAATCTGGCCTGGAAACTTGCATTGGTATTACAGGAGAAAGCAAAGATATCACTTCTTGATACTTATGAATCCGAAAGAGCAGGAATTGCAAAAAAAGTAATACGCTCCACCGACATAGTATTTAATTTTGTGACCAGTCAGAACTTCTTTCTAAAGACATTTCGTATCTATGTAGTACCTTTGATAATGAAACTAATACTACCACTGCTGGTAAAACAAAAATCCATACGTCATTTTTTCTTCAGGAGAATATCTGAAATTGGAATTCAATACCAGGAAAGTCCTTTAACCCATCATGCATCGTCAGGAAATTTTCCCTCTCATGCCCCCAAACCCGGAGACCGGTTACCCTGCATACCCTATAATGAGGATGGAAAAGAGATAAATATCCAGGAAAAAGTAACAGGTACGGGCTTTAACCTTTTTATTTTTTCAAAGGGTACTCCGCCTGATGAAATAATAAGGGTCGCAGAAAATTATACACATTTGCTTACCATTGAAACCATCCCTTGTACATCAGAAACAAAATATCTATATGAGAGATTGGGTATTGAAAAGAGCGGTTGTTATCTTGTCAGGCCTGATATGTATATTGCATATCGGTCTGGTAAACCGGAGGCTGAACATTTTGAAAGCTATCTTCAACAATTTATGAATGAAAATTGATTGTGTTTTCTTTAAGAAATGGCCACTGAGGTTTCATTCAACCTGGATTCAGCATTAGAAATGGAATGGACTAATGCTGAGTGTGTTGGCAGATAGGGTGGAATTTGGTTTAACCCCGGTAGACCGGAGGTTGCACCGGTCTTTGGCATATTGCGCGATTTTTATCGCGAAATTTGTGTTGGTTATTCTGAATTAACACCCAGTCAGTTGTTTGGAATGTGATATATTTTCATCAATTTTGTATACACGCATTATCGGATATTATATAATTCCGATATTTACAGACTTAAAAACAACGCACATGAAGTATCCATCATGGGTAATCGGAATAATGTCCAGGATGTTTATACGCAAGCAATAAATTATTAAATAATGCGAGTAAAAACGGAGAAACAGAAAGGAAAAACATCGGATCGGGATACCGGTCAGTTTCCGATAGTGGGTATAGGCGCATCGGCAGGCGGACTGGAAGCGTTGGAACAATTTCTGGGCAATGTACCGGAAAACAGCGGAATGTCGTATGTTATTATCCAGCATCTGGATCCCACACAGAAAGGAATGTTGCCGGAGTTGCTTCAGCGAGTTACCAACATGAAAGTTTTTCAGGTTAAGGATCGTATGGCCATAAAACCAAACTGTGTATTTGTAATTCCGCCAAATAAAAGCATGTCTATATTAAAAGCGAGGCTTTACCTGTTTGAGCCTATTGAAACAAGAGGACTGCGCCTTCCGATCGATTTTTTCTTACGTTCGCTTGCCGACGACCGGCATGAACAAAGTATCGGTATTATTCTTTCGGGCATGGGCTCCGACGGCAGTATTGGTATCCGGGCTATAAAAGAAAATAACGGAATAGTGATGGTACAGGACCCTGCCACGGCAAAATACGACAGCATGCCCCGCAGTGCCATCGATTCTGTGCTGGTCGATATGGTGGCTCCGGCCAACGAGTTGCCTGCAAAGCTCATAACTTTCCTTAAACATATTCCTGTTGTCAAAGCAAACCTTGAAATAGAGATTAAAGACAAAAGCGCTCTCGAAAAAATTATTATTCTTCTTCGGACCTATACAGGTAACGACTTTTCGTTATATAAAAAAAATACGGTATACCGCCGCATCGAAAGACGCATGGCCGTCCACAGAATTGATAAAATATCTGATTACGTGCACTTTTTGCAGGAAAATCCAAAGGAAGTGGATATTCTTTTCAAAGAATTGATGATTGGCGTTACCAGTTTCTTTCGTGATACTATCGTATGGGATAAGTTAAAAGAGACGGTTATTCCAACTATGCTGGCTAACCTGCCAGCCAGTTCAATATTGCGGGCATGGATACCAGGATGTTCAACCGGCGAAGAGGCCTATTCATTGGCTATGGTATTTAAAGAGACAATTGAAAAAATCAATCCACGCGAAAGCTATTCATTGCAGATATTTGCTACTGATATCGACAATGAAGCTATTGAGATAGCCAGAAAAGGTATATTTCCTGTAAATATTGCTGCCGATGTATCACCAAATCGACTGAATCGCTTTTTTATTTCATCGGATGAAGGTTATCGCGTCAATGCTGAAATAAGGGGAATGCTTGTTTTTGCACAACACAACATTATCATGCATCCGCCTTTTACCAAGATCGATTTCCTTTCGTGCCGCAATCTGCTTATATACATGGATACCGAGCTGCAAAAAAAAATACTCGGGCTGTTTTACTATAGTATTAACCCTGAAGGAATTATGCTGCTTGGTAGCTCCGAAACACTTGGTACGCAGAGTCATCTTTTTACACCTGTAGATGCCAAATTGAAGATTTACAAACGCTCAATTACTCCCCTGGTACCTGAGTTATATGATTTTCCTTCGTCATTTACCCGAAAAAAATCGACGAATACTCAACAGCAGGTATCTGCCAAATCACCTGTGAATATTCAAGCGCTTGCAGATCAACTGCTCTTGCAGCACTTTTCACCTGCCGGTATACTGGTGAACGATCAGGGAGACATCATTTACATCAGCGGACGTACGGGAAAATATCTGGAGCCGGCAGTTGGTAAAGCAAACCTGAATATTTTCGCCATGTTACGCGAAGGTTTACGCGACGAATTTCCTGTCGCCTTCCGTAAAGTTATAATGAAAAAAGAATCTGTGGTTTTACGCAACATCAAAGTAGGTACAAACGGGGGTACACAAATCCTGAATGTTAACATTCAATGGATTGATAAACCAGAGCCTTTAAGTGGCACGGTAATGATAATTTTTACGGATGTACCGGAGATTACGGACCTCAGATTGCAATCAAAAAAAGGAAAGAAGACGTTGCACAATATCAGACAATCAGAGTTGGAGAAAGAGTTGCAGCATTCCCGTGAAGAGATGCAGAATGCTCTTGAAGAAATGCAGACTACACAGGAAGAACTGAAATCCACAAACGAGGAATTACAATCTGCAAATGAAGAACTGCAATCTACAAACGAAGAACTTACCACTTCAAAGGAAGAAATGCAAAGCCTGAATGAAGAACTTCAAACGGTAAACGCTGAATTGCAGTCAAAGGTAGATGATTATTCGCGGGTGAACAATGATATGAAAAACCTGCTCAACAGCACCGATATTGCTACTTTGTTTCTCGACAAAGAATTAAATATCCGCCGCTATACAATTCAGGCGACCAAAATTTTCAAACTCATAAAAAGCGACATTGGAAGACCTTTTACCGACCTGGTTTCCGACCTGATATACCCCGAATTGGCTGTTGATGCTATCGAAGTTTTAAGGACGCTCGTATTTGTACAAAAACAAATTCCTTCCAAAGACGAGAAGCGATGGTTTTCGATTCGCATTATGCCTTACCGCACCTTTGATGACAGAATTGACGGACTGGTTATCACTTTTATCAATATAACCGATCTCAAACAGGCGGAAGTTAAATTACACGAAACAGAGCAGTTGCATCGGTTACTCTTAAATTCATCTTCAGATATCATCCTTAAATTATCCACCGACTGGAAAATACTGGAGTTTAATCACAAAGCTGAAAAATTTTTCGGCAAAAAATGTGAGAATGCAGTAAATCAAAATTTTATTCACATGTTTATTCCTGAGCCCTTGAAAAAAAAGGTCGAAAAAGATATGAACAGGCAATTGAACCAAATGCTGGATTGTAAATACAAAATGAAGGTAATAGCAGCCGGAGGCAAGTTGATATCTATTGAATGGTCCTTGCATGTGGTTTACAGCAATCTCAAAATACCAGCAGGAATGATTATATCACATAAAACACAACAAAGCCATGAGTAAAAAAGTACTGGATCTTACCAATGCCCAGATGCTCCGCAAAAAAGCTGAAGAAAAACTGAAAGAGAAGCAAAAGAAAGCAGACAAGCCAGTTATTGAATCTGACGTGAAAAAGCTTCTGCATGAATTGCAGGTGCACCAGATAGAATTGGAAATGCAGAACGAAGAGTTGCAGGAGGCATATATTGCAGTAGAAACAGCGCTAAAAAAATACACCATGTTGTACGATTTTGCACCCATGGGCTATTTTACGCTCAATTCCGAAGGCAGTATATGCGATCTGAACTTTACTGGTGCCGAAATGCTTGGGGATAAGCGTTTTAGTTTGTTAGACAGCAACTTTAAACTATTCATATCCGAAGATTCGCTTCCTGTATTTAATAATTTTTTCATTAAAGTTTATACCGGCAATACAAAAGAATCATGCGAAGTGATGCTTGGCTATGACAAAAAAGCTTTGTGTTATGTTTATATGGAAGGTATAGTTATCAGTGACGACCGGATGTGCCTTTTATCAGTAGTTGATATTTCGGAATTCAGAAAGCAGAACAACCCTTAACTAATTAATTGTAAAGTTATCAGGCGCTGATTTCAGGGCTGTAAAATTCACTAATGTGTGAATGATGCAATTTATTTCTATTGTTGTGTAACACAAAAAACGGTGTATAACCATACCTTTATGGTTAAGTCTCAAGTTACAAATAAGAATAGTCATGAGCGCTTTAATAATTCTGGTTGCCGCTATTATAGTATATTCAACGGAATGGCTTTATTATAGGTCGGTTTTTGTAAAGAGAATTAAAGCTATTGAATCAGAAAAGGATGAATTGAAAAGTCAAATCGTCAAACTTAAGAGGTTGTATATCAATATGCTTCGACAGATTAGTAATTTTAATGATGAGGACTACACTGAAATTTTTGAAATTTCTCCCGGACGTATCGATAATGATAAATGGATTGACCAGTCCGGTGTACTTGCAAAAAAACAGCTATATCACGTAATGAGTTAACCTGGAATTATTAACATTCTCTTCTCTATGGTGTGACCGCTGATTTATGACATTAATAATATAACAGAATCAAAATGAAAAACATAAAACAAATGGGTATTTGGATGGATCATTCAAATGCTATTTTAATGGAATTAACAAATGAAACAATTGTAACACAAAGCATTGTGTCAGAATCTACCCACCAGGAAAATGGACAAGGAATGGTAATGCAAGGAAAACCTTTGCAAAATAAGGAACAACGATTTAGTTATTACAAAAAATTGAGCGATGCCATTAGAAATTTTCAGGAGGTAGTCCTATTTGGCCCAACAGACGCCAAAAACGAATTATTAAACTTGTTAAAAGCTGACCATCTTTTTGAAAATATAAAAATTGAAGCAAAAAGCACTGATAAAATAACGGAAAATCAAATGCATGCTTTTATCAGAGAATATTTTAAGTAGCTGATTGTTCAGTATCGGTTACCTGGCAATTTTATTCCGGGTAACCCGGATTGATTTGTATCCGAAGTAAATAATCAATGCCTTATTGCCGGACTTGTTATTACTGAGGAAAAGCTTATGGAGCGAAAACTGCAAAATTTCTGAGCACATTACCGCTGTCTTTTCGACGGAAACAATTTTGCCAACCACATTCATACCTTAAAAGTGTGAATGATGTAACTTAATCACGAAATTATATAATGGTTCCTGCACTAAAGGGTTGCACTTTTGCAGTGTAATTTATAATTCCATTTATTCATATTTTAAAATCAATCAAATGAGAAAAACAATTTATGCATTAACTGCAATGGCATGTATGGCCCTGACAATTTCAACGTCATTTGGCCAGGAAACCGACAAAAAAACTGAAAAAGCCAAAGAAAATCTACAGGAAGCGAAAGTAGAAGTGGCTGTAGCAAAACAGGATTTAACTGAAGCTCAAACTGCCGAAATCAAGGCATTTAAGGAAGATGCTGAACAAAAAATCAAAAAAAATGATGAAAGTATTACCGATTTGAAGATCAAAGTTTTAAAAAACAGTGAAAAGGAGATTGCACCAGACCAGTTAAGGGTTGGCGAATTAGAACAAAAAAACATCGACCTTCAAAAGGAACTGACTGATTATGTATATGTAGGACAAGAAGAATGGGCAGCTTTTAAGGCTAAGTTCAACTATAATATGGATGAACTTACAAAAGCGCTGAAGGATTTTACTATCCTTTCTGATAAGTAGGCAATGAAGCCAACTCATTTATGTTCCAAAAAAAGGACCGTCTCTGACAAAAAGAGACGGTCTTTTTTTTGTGTTTAAAACTCGTGGTTAAAACCGATATCCGACTGAAAGGCCAAATCCTGTATTTTTAACGGATGATTTGTCACCGGAAATCCGTTTGTCTTCAGGATTTATTTTAAGCATTCCGAATTGTGTATTCAGCTGGCAAAATATCCCGCCTGCCAGTTCGTATCCGAAAAAGATATTGCCACCCGCATCCAATGCTTTAAAGTAGGGTACTGTTAAGGGATCACCTGTCTCTACAACGTTTTTGAATTCAATATTGGTAGCAGCTCCGCTCTCAGGCACTATCTTTCCCCCGATAGCATAACCAATATAGGGTCCAAATCCAAGAAAAAAATATCCTTTACCCAGCAACGCTTTGTAAACAAAATTCAGGGGTAATTCGATATACGAAATTTTGGTTTTGTAAGTATCTGAACCTTCGGTAATTTTTGCTCCCTTTGTTGTAAACAGCAATCCGGGTTGAAAATAGAACTCCGGGGCAACAGGTATCTGAATATTGACTCCGGCGTGATAACCAATGATCAGATCATTTTTAAGCTTGTCTCCAACTGCATCTTTCCCGTTCAGATTCTGGAAATTTATGCCGCCAAGGATGCCAAAGGAGACTTTTCCCTTATCGGTACCTTGAGCAATGATTAAAGGAAATGCAAGTATAAGGATCAACACAAAAGAATATAGTCTTATTTTCATTTTATGTAATTTTTAAATTCTGAAAATTGATTTAATTGGATGCTTGTTTTTCAGCATCAGCCTTCATCTTTTCATTTGCCGTGATCAGGAATTCAACCCTGCGGTTTTGAGTGCGACCTTCTGCTGTCTCATTGTTATATTTTGGTATGGTTTCGCCAAATCCTTTAATCGTAACACGACTGTTTCTTATCCCTTTACCCGACAGATAAGATGATACGGCACCAGCGCGTTGTTCAGACAAGTTCTGGTTACACGCTTCACTCCCTTTACTGTCGGTATGCCCCTGCAATTCAATATCCGTATCAGCATAATTGTTCAGCACAATAACCAGCTTATCAAGGTTAGTTTTGGCATCATTTGACAGATTCGATTTGTCAAATGCAAACAGCACGTTACTGCTGAATTCCACAACGATTCCTTCGCCTACACGTTCAACCCTGGCATCGGGAACGGTATTCTTTATTTCCTCAGCCTGTTTGTCCATCTGATGGCCAATTACAGCACCTGTAGCACCCCCTACTGCAGCACCGATAATTGCACCCAGGGCAGTATTACCTGAAGCCCTGCCAATCACGGCGCCCGCTGCACCACCTGCTGCGGTTCCGACAACAGCTCCTTTTTGTGTTTTGTTCCATGAAGCACAGCCGGATAAAATCAGAACTGTACCTAAAATCATGATTAAATTCATTCTCAGATTTTTCATAATAGATGTATTATTTGGTATAAAGATTCCTGCATGAAATTTGCATGCCGGAAAGGTAGGCTCATTTAAACTATTGGATGTTACACAACTTTCGATAAGATTTACATGATTCACACTTTTAAATTCATCTTTTTTACGATATTTTTCCCGGAACGGAAACAATATTTCACATGATTGGATTCCAGAGTAACCCTGGCTTTCTCAACAATCAAATTTAAATTATTGTGCTTCAATTCATTACAAAGATAATTTGCAAATAATAAGGCTTTTTCCACACCATCGCCACGCCCGAAATTCCAGACTTCATCGGGTTGTGCAAGTCGTTGTGTGTCGTATATCGAATCATTGGGCATTCCGGCGGAAAAGTCAGGTCTTAAAGACATTTCGAAGATATTATCTGCAAAAATACCGAATAGTATTTTTGATTTTGTATGAATCTTGATATATTATTGTAAATACCTGATGAAAGAATTAACAATGCTTTGTCAGTGGGGTTATCATTGCAGTTAATTTACGTTATTAGTTTCTAATTTTCAGATTTGATAATAAAAAAATAAAAAAAAGCCCGGGTTGGATTCCCGGGCTTTTTGGATTCAGCGTTTCAGGATTAATTTTTTCTTACCCTTACGTACTGAACTGATCTGTTGGTCCTAACCTGTAGCAAGTATAATCCATGGGCATAATCTGATATATCAATGTCAAATTTTCCACCAATTACATTGATTTCTTCATTCAGGATTATTTGACCGGAAGTATTACTGAGTTCAATAATGAAAGTTTCTGCCCCGGTATAATTAGTCTCCACTGTAAGGATACTCGTTGTCGGGTTTGGATAAATTCTTAACTGCAGTTCCCTTTGATTATTGTCCGGTTTAAGATTAGATATCACCCCGATCTCTCTTATTCCTTCAGGTGCGATAGGAGCTGTATGGTTGGTCCCGGAGGTGTATGTTGCGCTCCAGCCTGCAGCCACAGCACCCCAATCTGTTGTGA
>Ga0105095_10000184_pt1 | contig 27866 bp, 24 predicted proteins | sample PPLLak2March2015_2_FD_79180 | JGI IMG/M metagenome (GOLD analysis project Ga0105095, IMG submission 79180) | Freshwater sediment microbial communities from Prairie Pothole Lake near Jamestown, North Dakota, USA - PPLs Lake P8 Core (3) Depth... | ecosystem: Environmental > Aquatic > Freshwater >...
AAAGATGGCTACCGGGTCTACATGGAAGTCGTGGGCGGCGGATGGGGGGCCTCGGCCGAGGCGGACGGCGCCGACGTCGTCGACAGCTACATCGGAAACTGCTCCAACGTGCCGGTGGAGGCTCTCGAGAGGGACTATCCGTTCATGGCGGTCGAGGAGTACTCGCTCCGCCGCGGCTCCTCGGGGGCGGGAACGAGGCGCGGCGGTCTCGGCGCGAGACGGGTCTACCGGATCCTCGAGGACGACGTGAGCTTCAACTGCTACTCCGATCGCTTCCGGATCGCTCCCTGGGGCCTCTTTGGAGGGGAGCCGGGGGAGAAGACCCGTTTTCTCGTGGAGCGAGAGGGAGAAACGATCGCGCTCGAGTCCAAGGTCAACTTCCCCTTGCGGAAAGGCGACCGCCTCGTCATCGAGATCGCAGGAGGAGGGGGTTACGGAGATCCGCGGAAGCGCGCGCGAGAGGACGTGGAGCGCGACCTCTCGGAAGGCCTCATCACCGAGGAAGAGGCAATGGAAGTGTTCGGGCACGAGCGGGAAAAGGTGACGTGAGGGCTCGAGTCGCCAGCCCCCTTGCCCCCAATCTCGTTCCCGAGACCGCGGTCACGGCCTCGATCCGGAGTTCCTCCCGAACAATGGCTCGGCATCCGGAGCCCGTCAGCTCCCGGACATACGCCACGTCAAACGAGCGGCCCTGAGAAGCTCGCACCCCTCCTCCGAGTGGTCCTCGAGGATGGGGAAGTGACGGTCCTTCTGAAGCGGACGCTCCGTTAGTCAGGATCGGCGGGAACGGGAATGAAGAACTCGCGGTGAAGACGCGCTCGCGCTTTTGCTCTCCTCGAGGTGACGCAGCCTCGCCTGGAGGAGCAGTCGCAGGGTAACGAATCCGACGAGCGCCTTCGGGTCTCGCGATCGACGCGATGATAGGGAATCGAGTTGAGGCTTATCTTGAGGGTGCTTCTGAGGAACGACTCTTCCAGCCTGAGAAAGGGCCGAGCTCGAGTCGGTAGCGGGAGGAGGCTGGGGCGTCGACGGCTTCGACGTTCGTCAAGCCGTGAAGTTGCGCGAGAAGGTGCCCGATGGGTGTCAAATGCAGCGGCTTTTCCCTCAGATCCGGCATAGGCCACAATCGGATCTCCGGGCCAGCCGCCGAGGCGATCCATGGGGTGAGAGGATCCGATGGGCTCTGAAACCGACCCGGCTAGTGTGGCTCTCAATGCCGAAAGCGCATTACCCCTCGGGCGGAAAACCAGGACTTCCCAGCCCGTGGGGCGTGCGGGAACGAGGCCCGCATGGAGCAGAGAGGTCTTGCCGGCTCCCGAAGGACCGATCAGGGCCGACAAACTGCGATGCCGAAGCTTGCGCCAGAGGGACTCTACCTCCTCTTCGCGGCCGAAGAAGAAGGAAGAGTCCTCCGAAGAGAAGCTCGCGAGGCCGGGATAGGGGGAGCGCTCGGGCTCTTGCCCGTTCGGTTTCTTCTTCTCGACCGGGGCGATGAACCGATACCCAACGCGCGGCACGGTCTCGAGGTAGCGAGGCATATCGGCATCATCTTCCAAGGCATCGCGGATCTGGCTTATGGCGAAGTTGATGCCGTGCTCGAAATCTACGAAGGTGTCCTTGGTCCACAGAGCCGCTTCGATCTCCGAACGGGTGACGACCTGGCCCGCGCGGGTGGCGAGGAGGACCAGGAGCTTTGCCGGCTGGGGCTGGAGCTTGATCCGGGAGCCATGGAGGTGAAGCTCCAGTGAACGGCAGTCGAGCGTGAAGTCTCCAAACGACAGGCGAGTGCTCCCCACGTCCGGATTCACGGCACCGACAGGTCGGTCGGATTATATGCGAAGCGCCGACACAATTCAGGCGGGGGGCTGCTCACCTCAACTTACCTCGCCCTTACCTTCCGCTCATTCACAGAAACCTCAGTTCGGCTTAGCCTCCCTCCCGTTCGAAACCTTGTGCCAAAAGAGGCACAACACGCCGGACTTCGAATCCGGTGAAAGGAGTTACAGCCATGCGAGACACGAGCCGTTTCCTACTCATTCTTACCTGCGTCCTCTCAACCGGTGTGGCAACGGGTGGCGGCCATGACAGCTCACGGGTGACTTTCAATCAGTCGCTGAGCGGGACCGTCGTCACGGTTCAACTCTTCAACCCCCTGACGGGTGAGGTGACGCCGAAGTCTCTGAATGACGGCAAGGGGAGGGGTGCTCCCGGCCCGTCAACATTCCGGAATCTGGTCAGAAACGAGGGACCTGTGGGGTCTTGCGATGATGGGCGACTGAAGTTCGTCGTCGCGGAGTTCGAAACGGTGGTTACCTTCCAGGATGGGTCCATGCTCTTCGCGGTCCTGGACCCGAGCTCCGAAAATTCGTTTTGCCTCGATTTGACCGTCAGCCCACCAATCGCGGAAAGAAGCGTGCAACTCGTGGTTACCGGCGGTACCGGGCGCTTCAAAGGGGCGACCGGTCATCTTCAAGAGCGTATGTTGGGCCAGAACCTCGGACCGGCGGGGCTGGGACAGATTACGGGAAACCGCTCCGGGCAGGTGTTCATGCCAGGCAAATGAGTGCGACGGGGGAGGCTCGAAAGCATGCCCGCGAGGACGAGGACGTGGTGCAAGGACCTCTCGGAAGGCGTCCTTACTGAGGAGGAGACGCGGGAAGTATTCGGGCTCGAGCGGGAAGCGCTGACTTGAGGCCAGGAACAACTGGAGGAGATTGGAAAGGGGCATCAGCACGTTCTCCGCCATCCGGAGCTCCTCCAGAACGAATGGCGCGGCAAGCCGAGTAGAGGCCTGCCGCCACCCTTAGGCTTCCGCGCGACGGGATAATTCCCTGGGTTGACATTCGGTTGCACCCGGGATAGAGTGGAGGCCTGGACGCCGAGGGGGAGCCCGATGAGAGCGATTGCGGATCTGTTTCGGCTGGACCCAATCGAGGCGGCCGATCAGGTTCTCGAAGCCCAGCGAGAGGAGAGCGAGTGGCTCGACGAGTTCGTCGAAGCGCTCGATCGTCGGCGTTCCGGATGGACGCTCCGCCGTATCCTGGCGGTGTGGGGGCTCAACCAATCGGAAGCGGCCGATCTCTTCGGCGTCGCGCGCCAGGCGGTCAGCAAGTGGCTGGATCGAGGTGTTCCCGCCGAGCGCATCAAGGCCATCGCGGAGCTGGCGGCCGCCACGGATCTTCTCGTTCGGCACGTCAAGCGCGACCGGATTCCCGCGGTCGTCCGCCGTTCCGCGGCAGCGCTCGGTGGGAAGTCCCTCATCGATCTCGTACGAGCTTCCCGTCATCGCGAGGTGCTGGAGGCCTGCCGTTCGATGTTCGACTTCGACCGCGCGCAGGCCTAGATCTCGCCAGTGCGAACGGAGAGGTTACCCCATCGCCAGACGTGGTGGCGCATCGCGAGCCCCCTATGGACCGAGCCGCTCGACCCGCGCCATGCGCAGCGGCGGGGCGGCCGCTGGAATCCCCCGGAGAGCTTCCCGACGCTCTACCTCAACGAAGACGTCGTGACCGCTCGCCTCAATCTCCGGCTGTTCGTCTCTGGCTGGCCGTACGAGCCGGAGGATCTTCGAGACGAGACGGGCCCCGCGCTTGTCGGAGCAAAGCTGCCCGGCAACCAGCGCGTCGCGGATGTGCACTCGCGAGAAGGCGTCGCCGCGGTGGGCCTGCCCGCTTCCTACCCGCTCGACAGATCGGGCAACCTCGTGCCGCACTCCCGTTGTCAAGCGATCGGTCAGCTGGCCAAGGATCGCGGACTGCGGGGCGTTCGGTGCCGTTCGGCTAGAGCGCCGGACGGCGCGGGCCGGGAACTGGCCTGGTTTCCGGCGACGGCTCGGAGCCGGGCACGCCAGACGGAGGTGATTCGCTTCGAACGCTGGTTCTGGGGCTAATCTTCTTCCCAGCGCCGCGGGGCCGTCGTCTATCACCTCCTCGACGCCCATCTCGGAGCGGAGGGAGACAACTGATAGGAGATCGTAACTCAGGCTGCCCTGGACTGGGCGGCGATCTACGACTGGAGGGCCTGGTAGTGAGGATGGTATGTTGACCCGTGACGGTTGCGGACTTCGGCCTGTTGGCGCCCGCGGCTGTTGTCCTCATCGCCGGGGTCACGGAGGCAGCCCTCGCCCCTTCCGTTCACGTTGTGGACGATGACGGGGCGGCAAGTGCTCTCGGCTGTGACGAGATGGCCGAGACGTTTTCCTCCGTTGCATTGGCAATGGCAAGTGCTGACGACGGCGATCTCGTGTTCGTGTGCCCCGGGACCTACGTCGAGAACATCGACTTCGAGGGGAAATCCATTCACCTGCAATCGACCAACGGACCGCAATCCGCTGCCATTGAGACGTTGGTCCGGTTGTTCAGCCTGGAGTTCGTCAGGGATTGAATCGCCCTCATTCGTATCACGAAGACTCCCCGATGAAACAAAGGGGCGGTTCCGTTCAGCGCCCGAGCGAATCTGCTCCCAACGCCCGTCGCATCGACATCCAGAAGCTCTCTCGAAATCCTGACGACTCCAATCGCTGGAATATCGAGGAGGCCTCTCCCCTGTTTCCGAGAGTCCAGAGCAAGAGTGCCTCCAGGGCTTGTTGATATACCCCGATGTGCTCCAGCTTCTCCGATCGCACTCGATCGAGAGCCTGGCGGGCGATACCGGCGGCCTCCTGATTTCGCTCGAGTCGGGCGAGCGCGGCCGCGTAGAGGACCGCGGAGCGCAGATACTGCCGTTGGGCGGTCTGGTTCCCCGGGGTCAACGGCTCGACCTCCCCCATGGCAAGCTCGGCAGCCTTCAGCGCGGCTTCGGTATCGCCGTTCTCGAGCTTCATGCGCGCCTCCAGTAACGCAGCGCCCAGACGGTCCAGGCGCCACTCGACGTTGTCCGGCTCGACCTCCAGGAGCTCCTCGATACCAGGGATTGCGTCGCCCAGGTGAACGGCTGCGCTCTTCACATTCCCGGCTCCGAACTCGTGCTCGGCGAGCTGGACGAGACCGTAGTAGTAACCCCGGCGCGAAAGCATGTTCTGAGGATCGAAGGCGGCGAGCTCCTTGTGGATTGCAAGGGCGCTTTCCGATTGCTCGACCGCTAGAGCCGCCTCGCTCATCCACGCCAGGTTTCGCGCGTAATAGCCGAGCGCGTCGGCGAGCCGGCTGCGAAGCGCCGGATTGTCACTGAGCTCCGAAAGGCGGCGCCAGAGCTCGACCTCTTCGCGGTGCGAGCGGAGCGCCTCGTCCAGGTTCCCCAGGTTCATTTGCAGCTCGCCCAACCAGGAGAGTGCTTCGCCCTTCTGCTGGAGGTAGATAACGGAATCGGACTCGAGCGCGAGAAGCCTCCCGGCGAACACCAGGGATTGTTCGAGGCTCTTCAACGCGGCTTCCGTGCGGTTCAGCCGTATGTTGACCGCGCCCAGATCGCTGTAACGGCGGGACAGATCGAGCAGGAATTCGGGCTCATCGGGCTGAAGCTCCACGGCGCGCTCGACGAGCTCCGCCGCTCGGGCAACGTGCTTCTCCGCGGAGACGAAGTCCAGCATCTCCCAGTACGCGCTCCCAAGAGCGTATTGGGTGAGGTTCCGCTCGTACCACTGCCGGGCGTCGTCGGGCTCGCGATCGCTGATCTCCTGTCCCACCTCCTGGGCGCGCTCGAAAGCCTCGAGGGCCTCCGCCGGACGGCCCTCCGCGATGCGGACGTCGCCGATGAGGCGAAGCGCGGCCTGGTGATTCCTCAGGGTGTTGGAGTCGATCTCCGAGGGTTTCAGCGCGGCGAAGTACTCGAGGGCTTTCACCCCGGTCGAGTCCATGACGTCCAGCCGGCCGATCTCGCTGAGCTGCGCCCGGAGATCTCCCAGCATGAAGCCGATCAGGTTCTCGGCCTGGGCCCTGGCTCGATCGGCTGCGTCCCGCCCTCGACGCGCCGAAAGATACCCCCAGCCGATCGCCGCCAGGATCAGCGCCGCGGCGATGGCCCCGCTTCGGTTCCGCTGAACGAACTTTCCTATCCGGTAGGTCGTCCTCGGGGGCCTCGCGCGGATCGGTTCCTTGTCCAGGAACCGGCGAACGTCCAGGCCCAGCGCATTCGCGGTCTCGTACCGGCGGACGCGATCCTTGTCGAGCGCCTTCATCGCGATCCAATCGAGATCTCCGCTGAGCTGCCTTCGAAACCCGGCGAGATCGATCCTTCGGTTCGCCGCGACGGTGGCGGCGCCCTCCCCCATGGCGCGAGCTCGGGAGCTCGGTTTCGGCGGCAGATCCTCGCGCAGTTTTCGCTGGAGCTCGAGGAGCCCCGCTGCCCAGAGCTCGCTTCGATCGAAGGGTGGGGCTCCCACGAGAAGCTCATAGAGGACCACGCCGAGCGAGTACACGTCCGTCCGGGTGTCGATGTCCAGATTCGTCATCTCCGCCTGCTCGGGGCTCATGTACTCGGGCGTTCCGATGAGCTGACCGAGCTCGGTAAAGACAGAATGCTCTGTGAGCCGCTGAGAGGTCGCCTTGGCCACGCCGAAATCGATGATCTTGGGAATGGGCTTGTCCCCTTCCGCAGCGACGAGAATGTTCCCTGGCTTGAGGTCGCGGTGGATGATTCCCTTCTGGTGCGCGTGCTGAACGCCGTCGCAGACCTGGATGAACAATTGCAGCCGTTCGCGGATGGTGAGGCGGTGCTTGTCGCAGTACTCCGTGATCGGAATTCCCGGAACGTGCTCCATCGCGAAGAACGGCCGGCCCTCGCTCGTTGCTCCCGCGTCGTAAACGCTGGCGATGTTGGGATGGCTCATCAAGGCGAGCGCCTGCTTCTCGGACTCGAACCGGGCAATCACCTGCTTCGTGTCCATGCCCCATTTGATGAGCTTCAGAGCTACTTTGCGCCGGACGGGCTTTTCCTGATCGGCTTCGTAAACGATACCCATCCCCCCTTCGCCGATCTCGCGCAAGACGCGGTACGGACCGATGCGCTCCGGAGTCGGCGATGGGGTGTCGGAAGGACGAAGGACCGTGGAGGTTTCGAGGGCCCGGAAGTCCCGGCCGGCTGCGGTGTCGTCGGCACGGGCGGCGAGGAGGAGTTCGACCTCTTTTCGCAGGTCCGGGTCTACCTCCGAAAGAACATCGAGGTAGTCAGCTCTTCGGACCGAGTCCATTTCCAGCGCCGCATTCAATAGACGCCGCACTTGTTCCGACCGAACGCCGGTCATCGATTCTCGCCCCGTGTGCCGATTCTACTCGGCGGCGGAGCACCCGTTCAACCGCCGAAGCGAAACTCCGCTCGCGGTGAACTCGCTCTCACGTCGTTCACCATCGGGGGGAGGGGCTTCAGGGAAGCGGCGAGGCCTCGAACAACGGTGACGGAGGAGCGACGTTCCGCTTCACCCACCCCGATGACGAGAGGAGAGAAGGTGACCAGCGTGAACTAGTCGTCTTCTCCGACTCTGACCCGCGCCGATATCCCCGAACGGATCGACTTGGTGCTGGTGAACGGTGAACCGAATCCGGAGCGCCCCGACCTCCCGCACTACGGGGCGGGGAGGCGACCTGCAAACCGACGCTCGCGGCGGTGGCGAACGCCATCTTCGACGCCACCGGCGTGCGCCTGCGGCGAGTGCCGTTCCGGGACGAACGTGTACTTGCGGCTCTCCAGGCTTCAAGAGTCTGGGACCTGGCAGCTCCCGCTGCACCAACCCTCGCATTCCCTCGACCGCGAGGATGCTCCGCTCGGTCATTTCCTGACGCAGGAAACCCCGAACGACGAATTTGCGGTCGCGAGCTGAGGGAAATCGGCATCCGGGTCGTTTATCAACGGAACAACTCATCCCGGGAGGGAGTATGAGCCAAAAAATGACAGGACTTGCCTTGGGTGCCCTTTTGGGGTTGGCGACTGGGAGGGTGGTGTCGGCGGAAGAGCTTTGGGTGCCACCGACACACTTGACTGTCCCTGCCATTCACAGCTTCCCCTGGCCTACGACCACAGCGGGTTTCGCGAGCTTCTCGTTCGCCGTTCCCGATGATTTCGCGGCCTTCACGTCCGCGACGATCGCCGTCATCCCGCGGAGCGACTTCGATGGGACCTTCGACGTCTACGGGAGCGTGGGACGGGACGGCGAGACCACGGAGGGAAGCTTCTTTCAGGATCTGGGCACGCCCGTCACTCTCACCGCGGGCGAGATGGCGGAGATCGATATCACGGCGCTTCTGGGCGGCCAGCTCGATGCCTCCTCGGCCGGATCCGATTATGTGAGCGTCTTCTTCTGGTTCCCCTCGTCTCCCGCGCTCGAACGAGGAAACATCGTGGGCATGCGCTTCGTGTACGACACCATTCCTGTGATCGGCGCGCAAATCGAGGATGGAGCGATCACAGAGGAGAAACTCGCCAACAACTCCGTCGGCTCCGACCAGGTGCAGGATCAGAGTCTCACGGGGGGGGATATCGCGGACGCATCCATTGGCGCCGCGGACGTCAACCTCTCGCAGATTCAGGCGCGGGTCATCGGAAGTTGCCCGGCGGGACAGAGCATTCGCGCTATCGGAATGGGGGGAACGGTCGTCTGCGAGCCGACCGAACCGGCGCTGCCGGATTTCGTCCACTGGGTGAATCCCCTCTCGATGATCCCCGACGAGGACGGCGCGGGCGGAACGTCGCTCTTGCTCAGCCGCGCTGCTGCCGGAAACACGCTGCGGGTCAGGACGAGCCAGTCGGGTGACTTGCAGTGGCTGAACCTTCCACTGGCCCTGGACTCGAGGTTCGCAATCAAGGCGGTCACCCTATGCTACGATTTGAGCAACGCCTCGAGCTTTATCTCCCAGGTCCGGCTCTCCGAGGAGACACTTCCGCGAAGCGGGGTCGTGCGGCACGACGACGGAACCGACCGGACCAGCGTCGTTTCCGTTTGCGTCGAAAGCCCGGTCGGGAACCTGCAGCCTGACGGGGCCATGACCCTTTCACTGCGGTTGAACTTCGCGAGCACGGCGCATCACATCGACATTGGAGCGGTCGGTATCAAGCTGGGTGAATAGACGGTGGGCGCGGCCGCTTTCGCGGGGTCGGCGCGATCCTAACATGCGCCCCCGTCATCAACTCGGGCGCGCTCAACGAAGAGCGCAACGGGCTGGTACCGGTTCGGCGAGTACGCGCTCGACCTTTCGTGTGGTTTCTCTACTCGTCCCCCCTCATCGCGTTTTATCCTACCTTCGTCATCAGGGTGGGACTCGGGCCCGGCGCTGCGGTCGGCGATCGCATTTCGGCTCTCGCTCCCGCCTGTCCTCGTGAACACCGCCACCGGGTCGAGAACGTCGACCGGGACCTGGTGCGGGCGGCGCGATCGTTCGGCGCGACCGAAGCTGATGTGTTTCTCCGCGTGGCGCTCCCGGGGTCGGTCCCGATCCGCCGCGGCGGACGTGCTCACAGCCGGCCGAGCACCGATGGTGCAAGCTTGATGAGCCCTTCTTTGTTCTCCGGCACAGTTCGCTGCGAGTTGTCCAGGTTGAAGCGGATGACGGCACGCGGGGTGCACACGACGAGGCTGCCGCTCGTCTTCCACAGGGCGGAGTCGCCCAGCCCGGAGACGACCTCTTCTCGCCCGGTGCCGAGAACCTTCTGCGCGTCGCACGTGGCAGACGAGACGGACGAGCCCGAGTAGACGTCCAGCATCAACTGCATACCGTCTTGCGCTCTCCACCGGCACCCATGCAGACCGGACTCTTCGTGACTGGCGATCGTCGTGCCCGTGGCTTCGCCGACTTCAGCGTCGGTCAGAAGATCGCAGCCGGACGTGTCCGAGGCAGCCTCGTCGCCCACGACGTCCGCCGCCGAGGCTGGTGGATCGTCGGTGGCTCGCGGTCCATCGTCGCCCCCTCCGCAGTCCACGAGCACGCCCGCCATGAACAAGATAGTCACTGCGCGCATAGGCCCTCCTGTGAACGACCGGCACTATACCACCGCCAGAACCCCGGAGCCTTTCTTCCGGGCCGAGAAGCAACAAGCGACTCTTCGATCGGCCGGGGGGCGCCAACGCCCTTCTCGAGAGCACGTAGGGCAGGGCGCGGCAAGCTCGCGAGGTCTCCGTTCGGACTTACCGATACCCCCTGGTGTAAACCGTCCGCGTCGTCGACGAGGGTCCGTCCAACGCTCCCCCTCTCAGGGTCTCGACGACCAACGATGGCTCGAACGGGGGGCCTGCTCGCCGGCTGCAGCCACAGGGTCTGAGTGACCGCACTCGCGAGCCAGCGAGTGTGTTTGGGATTCTGAAACGGATAACGCGTCGTGGTCGTAAGCCGGTCCCCGTCCCACGCCGGACCCGCGAAGGACCGAAGGAGCTTCCCGTCCCTATTGGCTTCCTCGACAAGGACCAACGCCCGCGAAATGTGATTCTCAAACCGCCGCTCGAAAACCCAACCCGTGTCGAACGTTCCACCCGCTCCTGGGACACTGGAGGACCGCATGTCTGAGTGCGCGCGGTCTCGGTCCGCGCGCGGCCGCGATGACGGCGTGTCTCTATTGGAATGGATGATGTTTGATCTGAGACAATGGCGTGCGCTCGCAGAAAGCCATGAATGATGTGATGAAGACGTTCAAGCCGTGGGTGACCTTCGCTGGCTGCGTGCTCGTGATCGCAGTCTTGTACTGGGCGCAGGCGGTCGTCGTTCCGATTGCGCTGGCCATTCTCCTGACGTTTGTCCTCACGCCGGCGGTGACGCGGCTCCAGGGATGGATCGGCCGCATCCCCGCCGTTCTCCTGGTAGTTGCACTGGCCTTCAGTATCCTAGCAATGGCCGGCTGGGGGCTTGCGAATCAGATGGGGTATCTGGCGGCGGATCTTCCGAGCTATCGCAACAACATTCGTCAGAAGATCGCGGATATTCGCCACGCGCGCGAGGGAGGCTCCGTAGAGAGGGTTCAAGACACGCTCGAAGATATCAAGACAGAAATGGAGAAGGCTGACGAACCTCAAGGCTCGCTGGCCGAGCCACTTGTCGTGCGATCCGAACAGGTCGCGGGTTTATGGGGCTTTCCCGCCTGGCTTGGCCCATTCATGGGACCACTGGCGACGGCAGGATTCGTGGTCGTGATGGTGATCTTCATGCTGCTTGAGGGTGAAGACCTGCGCTGCCGGCTTATCGACCTGATCGGTCGTGGGCATCTGGCGGTCACAACCAAGGCGTTTGATGAAGCGGGGCAACGAGTGAGTCGACAACTGCTAATGCAGACGATCGTCAACGTGGTCTACGGCGTGGGAGTCGGGATCGGTCTGTACTTCATCGGCGTGCCCTATGCTCTCCTGTGGGCGGTGCTGGCTGCCGCTCTTCGTTACATTCCGTACATCGGCCCGATCATCGGCGCGGCGGCTCCCATCGTGGTTGGGCTTGCCGCGCTCCCAGGATGGAGCCGGCCGTTTTCGGTCATAGGCCTGTTTCTCATCCTCGAGTTGTTCACGAACCTGGTGTTGGAGACATACCTGTACGCGGGGGCGGCGGGCGTTTCCCAGGTGGCGCTGCTCGTTGCCGTGGCCTTCTGGACCTGGTTGTGGGGGCCGATGGGCCTATTGATGGCCACGCCTCTGACCGTCTGCCTGGTAGTGCTCGGAAAACATGTCCCGGGACTAGAGTTCCTCTCGACTCTTATGGCGGTCGCGCCGACCCTGCCGCCCGATGTCAGCTACTACCAACGGCTGCTCGCGCACGATCAGAGTGAAGCGTCGGAGATCATCGACCGTCACATCAAGGCGCATCCGGTCGAGACCATCTATGACGCGCTTTTGCTCCCTGCATTGAACTACGCGGAACGAGACCGCCTGGAGAATCGCCTCTCAGCCGACGAGGAAATCGTTGTCGTCGACGCGACGCGGGAGCTGATGAGCGATGCCGCTGTGGTCGTCCGGACCGCTGCCGCCCGCGCGGGTGAGGCGACAGAGAATACTCCTCCAGAGAGGGCTGCACCTGCGGCGGATCGGGTGACCGTGCTGGCATATCCGGCCAACCCAGTGACCGACGAGCTGGCGTTGCGTATGCTCAGCCAACTCCTCGAAGACACGCCGGTTGCGCTCGAAGTCACATCCGTGCACATGTTGTCCTCGGAAATGGTGACAACGGTCCAACAGGGCGGCTATCAAATCGTCTGCATCGCCGATCTTCCGCCCAGCCCGCCGTCGAAGACGCGTTACCTGGTCAAAAAGCTGCGCGCCGCGTTGCCAGAGCTGAAGATCATCGTGGGACGATGGGCTCCGCCGACGCTGGCGGACGACAATCCTCAGTTGCTGATGGAAGCAGGCGCTAACCATGTGGGGTCAACCCTGCTGGAGACTCGGGACCAGCTTTGTCAGCTCGCGCAGCTGGTACCGGTGGCCGTCATTTCACGGGGCCACGCCGACGTAGCCTCTGTTCGTTGAAGCTCGACCTCGCGCTTAGGCTTCTTCTCCTTGGGGGGGCGTGGCAGTGCAGTCCTGCGAAGGTAGAGGGGGTCTTCCGTTCTTGTCGGGAGTTTTCGTCTTGGTCACGAACGAGGAGGGATCGCGCGGTTTGACAGCAAGGCCGGACAGTGGCGGAGTTTCGTCATACGGCTTCTGGCCCGCCTTCGGATACCGCTGTCGCAGCTACTCGATTGTGGACTCTTCGAATCCGGTTTCGCTCGCGTCGCCTGCCCAGAGTTGTCGTCGAGATCTTGGAGCTTCTCGGCCCGCGAGCTCTCCCTTGTCCGGGTCGCCGTAAGAAAGAACCCAGCGCGCTGGGTGATCGCGCGAAGAATCTGCGCGTCGCAAAAAAGAACCTCGTTCCTGCCCGCCGGGCGCCGATCAGGCGTTTCTGCAATAGGGTGCCCACATCAGACACGCCGGCCACCCGGATTCACCGAACAGCTTCGGATGAAGGACTTCGTGGCGGTGCATAGGTGGCGCGAAAGTTGCAGTGAAAGCCATGACAAACCGCCCATCGGGGCAAACAAAAGAGGAGACCATACAATGAAGACTCTAGTAATTGCATTGTGCAGCTCGATCCTCGGCGCGCTAGTCGCGTGCGAACAGCGCCCGCCGCCGGAAACTCCAGCAACCATCGAAGGTACCGAAGGCGACATCGGGCGCGACGAAACCGCCCTCGAACAGGCAAGAAAGCTCGAGGCCGACACGTATGCGCCGAACCGATACGGCGCCGCGGTGGAAGCCTTAGAGAAAGGAACTCCCAGCGATCTCCTCGCCCGGGCGGCGATAAACGAAGCGATTCTAGTTCGAAAGGAAGCAAAGCTGGCCGCGGATCATCAACTTCGCGCCGCGAGAACACTTTTTACGGTGGTGGAAGCGGTCCTGAGCCACAAGCCACTGAACCGGCATTACCTTCCCAGCGATTCACAGCTGGCAAACTTCCGCGAGGATCTATCCCGAGCTCAGAGCGCTTACCACGCGGGTGATTTCGCGCTTGCAGGACTCATCGCCCAAGACGTTTCATCGCAGCTCGCAGGCTCGACGACGTGATCGGCCGACCCGCGCTCGCTTTGGGGATGTCGATCGCTATATCGATGGCCGTCCTCGAGAAGACAAGCCTTGCCAGCGACGAGCTCTGGGCGCTCGTTGCCCGGTCTCTCGACGTCGCGAACTTCATCGGTAAGCCGGTCACGAACTCCCGGTGGGAACAAATCGCGTGCATCGAGCGCGTGCTCGTCGACCCTGCGGACGGCCGCGCCACCTTCGTCGTGCTGTCGTTCTTCGACCGTGAGGAGATGCTCGCCCTCCCATGGAACGCGCTCGAGATCGACGCCCGCGGTAGAGCTCGGCTGACGGCAGGCCGGGAGACGCTAGAGCGAGCTCCCCGTTTCTATGGAGCGCGAGGGAATTCCTTGCCCTCTCGGTTCGCGGAGTTGTCGTTCCTCGATACGCCTCAGGAACGAGAAGCGAGTCTTCCGGCGTTTCGGATAGTGAGCGGCGGCGAGGGGCTCCTCGAGGGATCAGTCACCGGTCGCTTCAGCTTACCCGCCGAAAATGGCCGCCGTCGTGCGCAGGCGCTCGTGGACGTCGGAGGTGAAACCGTGCGCGTCGATCTAGGACCTGAAGACGGGTCGGCGGCAGCCGTCCGGACCGGCGACCACGTCCAGGTCCTCGGCCGCTATCAGGCGGGGGAAGAGTTCAAAGCGGATGAGGTTCGACGCGGGACCAGCGCTTTCAAAATAAAGCGTTAGGTGGTCAATTCGCCGCGCGCAAACTGCGGTGCCGGTTCTTTCAGGCGAACATAGGTCAGCGGACGGGCAGTCGACCAAGGACGGGAACCCCCGGAACGCGGTCACGGGTTTTCTGGCTGGTTTCGAAGCGGCGGCCGTCACCGGACCCTCGCCGGCAACGTGCGCGCTCTCGACCTGGTGAGCAGCAGCGCGAAGACAAAAACGCCGGCGAGAGCTCGGGTTCGCTTCATCTCTATGCTCCTGACCTAGCGGGAGCGCGACATGGGCTTCTCGCTCCAGAAGTCGGGGTCGCTCCGTATCCACTCCGAGGCGGGCATCCCCCAATAGGGCCGCACCGCGAAGACCCTCGTCTCGGCTCCAGCCTCCGATGCGAATGAGTCGGCTTCCTCCCGCTCGGTTACCGGCCTGAGGACGAATCGCTCACCCTGAGGAGCCTCGAACACCGAGCCTGCGAGCCCGTCCTCTCGTTTCGTCATCGCCGCGACGAAGAACCGCGCGCCCCCGAGCTTCCAGGGAGCGTCTCGGCTCCGATCCGGTCGGTAGGTAGTGAGCAAGTCGATGGGCGGAAAAATCAGACCTTCTCTGCGCCTCGTGATTTCCTCGAGCGCCGTCGTCAACGCCCGATTGGAGCGATACGCGTCCACGACGCGCTGATGCTCCGCTTCGGTCTCGAATGCGTTGAGCCACCAGACCTCCCTGGGTCCGGTGAGCGACTCGATTGCGAGGTGCGGATGGGGACAGCCGAGCTCCGCGCAGATCCGGGCCGCGTCCTCCTCTACGGAACGGAAGGCGGCGTCGCTCCCGGGCTTCACGAAATCCCGGAAGATCTCCAGGAGGCGCGGCGGTTGTTCCTGGACCATGACGGGGAGCAATTACAGCACACGTCATGCATCGGCGCACTGCCCGAGATGCGTGAGACGATTTCCTGAACTCGAGTTCACTTGCAACAAGGAGCGAGAGTGTCCGACCGACGGTACCCAGTGATATACGGCACGATGGCTATCTTGATCGCCTCGACCACCTTGGCGCTGGACAACGCGTTCTTGCCCGTGCCTCCGGGTGGAGGGCCGGAGCGACGTGCCTCGGAAGAACGCCACCTTGGCGTAGTGGGTGAAGACGTGGAACCCCAGGAACCAGCCCTGGCCCTCGATGCCGTACATCGGCGAGTTCCACTTCACGGCCTTGCGCACGTTGGGCACGTTGCGCACGATGAGCGCGTCGAGGCGCTTCCCATTGTCGCGCTTCCAGCCCGGCATCGCGGCGATGTACGCCTGCACCGGGGCGTCGCCGTCCGCCTTCGCGATGCGCGGGTTGCCGCCCGAGCGTACGGCCCAGAAAAGTGACGAGGGTCGAGCGACCTCGTGCTCACGCGCCTCGTGGAGGGCGCGCGCGCGAGAAACGAGTTCCCGCTCTCGTACTGGAACCGCCGAGAAGGGGAGTCGCTCGCGGATTACCGACAGCGGCTCCGAGGCTTGCCCTTTCCTCCCACCCGGGAGAGCAATTCTTTTGTGAAGACTGTAGCTTCGCGCGCGACAGTCGCTGCGAAGCGCCTCCCGTAGTGCCGTGGTGGCTACACGGAAGCCCTCGGTGTCGTCAGGCCCAACTGCCACGCCTGGAAGGGTTTCGCAGGTTCCCGCTCCCTCTACATCCCTGGCCCGAAAGTTGCTAGAAGAGAATCGTTCGGCAGAGCAGACCATGAGGAGTCCAATAACGATGCGAAATCGAGCCGTCACCCTGATCGACATGCCGCCGGTGTGTCTTCCTCGAAGTGAGCCTGCCTTCGACTTTCGACTCGGCCACGACCTGGAGCCAACCGTCTCGACCCACCTCGTCACGGGAGCGACGGGTTTCGTCGGCGCCGCCATCGTGCTCGAGCTCCTCTCGCAGACCAGCGACCGTGTCGTCGTGCTCGCACGCCCGGGGGCAAAGACCGCGGAGACTCGCTTCGCCGAAGCGCTCACCCATGCGGCCGAGGCCTACGCCTCCTGGGTCGACGTCCCCGCCGCCCTCGCTCGGTGTCGCGTCGTCGCCGGCGATGTCGCCATGGACGGGTGCGGTGTGACGAGTGCGAGCATCGGGCGCGTCACGCAGGTCTGGCACTCCGCCGCCTCGCTTCGCTACGAAGACCGCTACGCCGACGAGATCCGGGCCACCAACGTCGACGGCACCAGGCGCGTGCTGGAGCTGGCGGGGGAGCTCGGCGCCGAGTCGTTCAACTACGTGAGCACGGCCTACGTCGCCGGACGGAGGACGGGGGTCATCCGCGAGCAACCCGTCGACGAGGGGGAGGTGAACAACCACTACGAGCGCAGCAAGGTCGATGCAGAGAACATCGTCCGCAGCGCGTTCGGCCCGCGCGTGCGTATCTTCCGTCCGAGCATCGTCGTCGGCCACAGCAAGACGCTGGAGGCGACGACGTTCACCGGGTTCTACGGCTTCGTGCGCCAGCTGGTGCAGTTTCGCGGGATGGTGAACCGGATGCAGGCCGGCTTGCTCGAGCGCCAGTCACTGCGCCTGCGGATCGATCCGGAGGCGCCGATCAACCTCGTGCCGATCGACGTCGTGGCCCGGGAAGCGGTCACGATTGCCCGCTCGGCAGCGTCCGATGGCGTCTACCACCTGACCAACCCGTCGCCGCCTCCGATCGGCATGGCCGCCCGCGCGGTGTTCGATATGCTCGAGCTTCCTCCGCCGATCTTCGTGCGCGATGCGGCCAAGCTCGAGTGGCTCGACGCGCGCTTCGACGAGCGTCTCGACTTCTACCGCTCGTACATCACCGCGGACCGCCGCTTCGACCGCAGCCGCACCGACGCGGCACTCGGCGGCGAGCGGGGCGATGATACCGCCTACGATGCCTCGCGCATCCAGGCCCTCGGCCGGTGGTACCTCGCCCGGCTCGAGCGCGAGCGTCGCAATCTCCCCGTGGCCCGCTGACGATGGACGGGCCCTCGCCGATCTTCGTCGTCGGGACCGGTCGCTGCGGATCGACGATGCTCTCGGACCTCCTGCGCGAGCACGACCGCGTGCTGAGCTTGTCGGAGTTCTTCTGCTTCACGACCGACTTCGGCGGGCGCATCGCGCAGGCATTCGCGCCGGAGCCGGTCGACGCGGCCCAACTGTGGCGGCTCCTCGCCGGCGCGCACCCCAAGCAATCCACGATGCTTCGCCACGGCGTCGGGATTCCGGAAATGCTCTACCGGCCCGGGCCCTCGACGCGATTCTCCGCCGAGACGGGCGTTCCCGCGCTGATGCAGACCACGCTCCCCCATCTCACGCCCGATGCGGAAGCGCTGTTCTCTGAAGTCGAGGTCTTCGTCGCCGGGCTGCCTCCGGCCCCGATGGCGGACCACTACGCTCGGCTGTTCGCCTGGCTGACCGCCCGCTTCGGCAAGCGGATTTGGGTCGAGCGTTCGGGCGGCTCGCTCCGGGTCGTGCGACGCCTCGTGCAGGCCTTCCCCGGCGCGCGGTTCGTCCACCTCGTGCGCGATGGCCGGGCGTGCGCGCAGTCCATGAGCCGCCACTACGGGTTTCGCATGGCCCTGACCGCGATGCAGTTGACCGAGATCCTCGGCGTCGACCCGTACGAGTCGAGCGACCGCGCCTTCATAGGGGACGTCCCCGACGATCTCGTGCCGTTCCTGCCCGAGGCGTTCGACGGCGAGGCATTTCGTCGCTGGGAGACCGCGCTGCCGCTGTGCGGCCACTACTGGTCGGGCGAGATCACCGCGGGCGTTCGCGAGCTGGCATCGCTTCCGGGCGATCGCGTGCTCACCATGCGCTACGAGGACTTCCTCGCCGACCCGGAGCGCTCGCTCTCACGATTGGCTGCGTTCTTCGGACCCGAGTACGTCGACGACGCGTGGGTGCGCGCGGCGGCTCCCAAGGTCCGGACCGCTGCCGCGAAGCCGGAGAGCCTCGGAGCGGCCGAGCAGCGTGCGCTCGACGACGCATGCCGGCCCGGCTTCGCCGCCCTCGCAGCTCTGTATCCGGAGCACGCCTCATGGGCCTGACGAGCTCGACCCACCCGCACGACGCCGTGGAGCCGGTCCCCGATCGGCTCGCTGCCGACGATCTCCTCGCGCTCTCCCGGCTCTCGCCCGCGCGGGCACTTGGCGCGATCGCGGTCGAATGGTCCGTCCTCGTGGCCGCGATCTCGGTCGCCATCGCCGCCGACCGATGGCCCGTCACGGTCATCGCGATCCTCGTGATCGGTGCGCGCCAGCACGCTTTGACCGTCATCAGCCACGACGCGACGCACTTTCGCCTGCTGCCGCGCCGCGCATGGAACGACTGGGTCGCCAACATCTTCCTCGCCTGGCCGATGTTCATCTCCGTGCAGGGCTTTCGCCACTTCCACGGCCCGCACCATCGCTACCTCGGCGAGGCGGGCGACGGCAACCGGGCGCTGTGGCACACGCACGACGCGGAAGGCCGGCTGACGCCCGAGTGGCGCTACCCGAAGAGGCCGCCGCAGATCGTTTTCAAGCTGCTGCGCCGCGCCGCAATGCTGACGGGGCTGTTCTGGATCGCGCGCGGTCTGGTCGGCGGCTTCATGTATGGCGTGTCCCCGGCCGCGCACGTAGTCCGGGTGCTCGGTTGGGCGGCCGTCTTCGCCGTGCTGACTCGTTACGGGCTCTGGCCCGAGTTCGCGATCTACTGGATCCTGCCCTACTGCACGTGGCACGCCGCGGCGCAGTACATCCGGCTCGTGTGCGAACACTCCGCCGTGCGCTCCGAGGACCCACGCTACGCCCGAACGAGAACGACCGTCCCCGGTCCTCTCTCGCGCTTCTTCGTCCTCCCGCGCAACATCGGCTATCACCTCGAGCACCACTGGTACCCGAGCGTGCCCTTCTACAGACTCCCCGCCCTGCACGCCCGCCTCGCCGGCCGCCCCGAGTTCCAAGCCCATGCCCAGTGCACGCGGTCGGTCCTCGCCTCGCTGCGCCAGTGCATCACCACCACTAGATCCGTCAACTGGTCAGTCGCAGGTTCCTCGCGCGATCGTGACCGCGAGGGCGATGAGAGCCTCTACGAGACTGAATCCGCGGGCATTGAGGCCGCGGGGCCCGGATTCTAGAGCTCGAACCGGCGCTCCCGCGGCGGCGACGCCGCCGAGAAACGAGCGGCGTGACAGACCACGATTCCCCCGGTCGTTCCGGTCGCGAATATCCATCGGCAGGCCTCCCGCGCGGACGAAGAAGCGGTCCATCCGCCCCGAATCGATCCGGCGGCGAATCATCCACGCTGCGTGTCGACGCCAGTTCAAAGGCCGATGAGGCTTCCGTTGCTGCTGCCCGGGTCAGAATCGATAGCGGACTCCGAAGCTGGGCAGGAAGGGGAAACCCTCGGAGGGGAGCGCCACGACGCTCGGGACTTCGGAGCCCGGGTCGTAGCGGAGCTCGGAGTCGATTCGAACGGCGTTCTCGCGATTGAGGAGGTTGATGGCCTCCAAGTAGAGCTCGAACCGACCGTCGTTTCCTCCCGGCCGCCAGGTGGCGCGGAGGTCGAGCCGCGCGTAGAAAGGAAATCTGCCGGTGTTGAGGTTTCCCGAATCGCCGAGGTCCACGACGTATACGTAGCGTCCCTCGAGGTCGGTCTCCGGAATCAACCGTCCCGGATCCGCGGGATCCTCCACGGCCGAGACCCGGACGCCGACGGCCGCCGTATAGGGGAACCCGGACGCGAGCCGACCCGTGAGGCCGAGAGTCCAGGTTCGCGTCAGACGATAGCTCCCGACGAGATTCAGCGAGTGGCGGCGGTCGTAGTCGAAGGGGTAGGTTCGTCCGTAGGCATCGCGGTCGGCGCGGGTCCAGGTATAGGCGGCCCAGCCGGAGAGCCTGTTGTCGACCGAACTCGGATCCCTGGACAAGAAGAGGTCGAACCCGTAGGCGCTGCCCGAGGCGTCGTTCGAAGGCGCGCTGGTGATGATGGGGGAGGCGGGAACGCTGTCCTTCAGATCCGGCGGGAAATCGTAGGCAGCGATTCGCGCGAGCCTCTCCTCCTCCGTCTCGAGGCGCCCCACGATGACGTCGTCGAACGTCTTGTAGAAACCCTCGAACCGCGCGGTCAGGCCGGGGGCGAAGTCTCGCTCCAGACCGGCGATGACGTGCGTCGAACGCTCGTGCCGGAGTCCCAGAGCGCGGGCGTCGGAGAGGTCGATGAAGAAATCAGACTGAATCAGCTTTTCGTAACCCGGGCTCTGGGTATAGAGACCGGCGGCGCCGCGCAGTCGAGTCGATGGACCGACGCGGTACGACGCGGCGAATCGCGGGGAGACGGTGGCGCTCCCGTTCGTCTGGCTCCAGTCGATACGGACTCCGGGCTCGAGCGTCCAGGCGGGTGAGAACGTGAAGGCGTCCTGGAACCACGCCCCCACGCGGTTCGCGGGAAGGGTGGAGTCGATGAAGTCCGGCAGCCCGGCGCCTCCTCGAACGCTCGAGCCGTTGGCTTCCTGCGGGTTCCGGTCTCCCGAGGACTCGAATCGGACGGCGCTCTCGAGCACATGGAGCTCGAAGCCCGTTTCCAGGAGATGCCGATCGGAGGCGACGAACGAGAAGTCCTGGCGGAACGACAGGTCCTCGACCGACAGCAGACGGTCGAAATCGACGTTGCTGAACCCGTAGGCCTCGCCGCCCGGCGAGTTCGAACGCTTGCCCTCGCTCTGGAGGCGGCCCTCGAAGTCGATCGTGTCGGTGTTGCGGTACCAGGCGAGGGTGGAGCGGGACGTCGCTCCGACGCCGATGGAAGCGTCGAGCGTGACCGAGAGGAGATCGTTTCCCGCTTCGTTGAACAGACTTCCGAACTCTCCGGGGACGTCGTCGGAGTCGAGGCTGAGGTCGGTGTTCTCCCGGCTCCGGAGCCCGAAGAACGACAGCGTCGCGTTGGTTCCGACGTCGAAGCCGAGTTTCGCCTGCACGTCGCCGAACGAAGGAAGGTTCTCGTCGACGATCCGCTCCGCGACCAGGTCGTAGTAGGTCCTGCGTCCGGTCAAGAGCCAGGAGCCTCGCCCCTTCGAGAAGCCGCCCTCGAGAATGACGTTCGCGTCGGTGATGCTCGCCGAGGTGGAGCCCGAGAGCCTCTGGTCGCGTCTGCCCGCGCGGTTCCGAATCACGAGAAGCGAGGACAGTCGATCGCCGTACTTGGCGCTGAATCCTCCCGCGGTCAGCTCGAAGCTCTCGACCGTCTCCGGATTGAAGGCGCTCGTGAGGCCGAACAGACGATAGGGATTGTGCACCTCGACGCCGTCCATCACCGTGAGGTTCTGATCCGGCGAGCCGCCGCGGACGCTGAGGCGGCTTCCGAAATCCTCCGTCGCCGCGACCCCTGGAAGCGTCTGGATCGTCCGGAATACGTTGTCGAGGCTTCCCGCCACCTCGAGGACCCGGCTCGGCTCGACCGCGATCGCCACCGGCTCGTCGATGGGAGGCTTCGCCGCCCGGACCTCGACACTTTCCGCGAACTGAGCGAGGCGGAAGAGGCGCACCTCGATGCGCTCCGGCGGGACGTTTCCGATCTCGAGGCTCTCGTCGAGATAGCCGGCGGCGACGAAGGTGAGCGACCGGGCGCCGGGAGGAATCTCGAGCGAGAACGTTCCGTCGCCCGCGGTCCGCCCTCGTGCTTCTCCCGCGGCCACGAGAGCGCCGGAAACGGGCTCGCCCGACAACGCGTCGACGACGCGTCCGATCAGAGGGCGCGGGGTCTGGGCTAGAGGCGTTGCCTCCCGGCCGATGAGAAGAACCAGGACCGCGAGCGCGAACGAGAATCGGAGCACGGGCCCATGCTAGGCACGGGCGAGCCCGTCCCGCCAGAGTCCGTGCTCCCCCCAGGACTTCTTTCGAGGTAAGCTCCGGCGACGCGGAGCGGCCCCCAGGTCGGGTGATCGACACCGGTTCGTGCTGTGCGGAGCGGGCAAGTCACGTGGGACCCGGAAAGGAAAGCGAGAATGGAAGTCAACTTGGCCGCCATCGACCGGTTGCCCGGTGTACGCCGCATCGAGAATTGCAGCCTGGACGAGATGACCAGCCTGGCAACGGAGATGACCCACGCGGTCTATCCCCACGATCACGTGTTCGGACAATTTTGTTCGATTCAGAGTCATGTCGACTGCCCGCCGGAAAAGGCCTTCGAATATCTGGCCGACGTCTACACGCTCCAGGAGTGGACCTACAGCCTCCGCGATTTCACGCCGATGGCAGGGGACGGCATGGTCGTCGCCACGGACCGGAGCGGCGGCGGTTCGACGCGGATCTACCTCCGGGTGGTCAAAAATCGCGAGGCCATGACCGTCGATTACCATTGCGCCTGGGACCAGGGTGACCGGCTGTGGATGATCTACCTGATGCGCGTGGTGCCGGCCGAGCTGGTGCTGGCCCAGCCGGGCTCGGTCGTGCTGTGGACCAACTGCCGACATCCCTATTACGATCGCAATCCGTTCCCCGAGGAGGTCCCGCAAGGTCGCAAGATCTGGGTCGGCGACATGTGGCCGTTTTTCTACGCCGGACACAGGATCGAGCTGGAAAGCCTCAAGCGCATCCTCGAGTACCGGCACGCCAATAGCCTGCCCATGACCATCGGAGGTCCCCCATCGAGACCGTGAGCCTGGTCGGCGTGGCGAGCTACATGCCGCGACAGGTCGTCGACAACAGCTTCTTCGAGCATGCCGACGAGACGCTGACGCACGCCCTGTTCCGCGGCGTCGAGAAGCGCCATCACGTATCGCCCGATGAGACGCCCCTGATGATGATCGTCCAGGCTGCGCACAAGCTGGCGGAACGTCTGAACGTCAACCTGCAGGAGGAGGTCGACATCCTGATGACGAACGTCATCGTCCCCGACCAACCGTTCACGGGTTGCGGGGCCGACGTCGGCCGAGCGCTGGGCTGCCGTCCGGACTGGATCCTCGATCAACACAATGGCGGTTGCGTATCGTTCATTTCCATGATGGCCCACGCGCAGGCGCTGATGACCTGCCACGGCGCGAAGACCGCGCTCTTGTGCAACGTGCAGAACGCCGCCGGCCGGCTCTTCGCGCACGAAGAAACCCGCAAGTTGAAGCAAGCGATGATTCCCGGCGATGGCTGCGGTGTCGGATACCTGGTCGCGTCGAGCGAATCGCCGGTCAAGGCGATCGTGCAGCGGAATCACTGCGAGTTTGCCGGCGACATGGCACTGGTCCGCGCGGACGGCAGCGCATGGTGGGAGCCGAGCCTCGCCTGCGGGTACGTCGACTTCACCGAGACGAAGCTCGCGCAGATCGTGAACCGGGCCAACCGCGTCGTGCCGGAGGCGATCCGTGAGGCCTGCCGCCGGGCGAACCTGCCTACGAGCGAGATCGGGACGCTCATCACCAACCAGCCCAACCGTATCTTCCTGCGCAACTGGCGCGAGGCGCTCGACGTGCCTCCGGAAAGGCACGTCTCGACGTTCGAGCGGCATGGCAACCTGTTCGGAGCCGCCTTGCCCCTGTGCTTCGAGGAGGCGATCGAGAGTGGGCAGCTGGTGCCGGGCAATCACCTCGTGTTGGGGGGATTCGCGCACGCCGGGGACTTCTCCGCCGCCGCCGTGATCCACTGGAGACCGACGTAGGCAGGCGGCTCCGTGAGCGGACCGCGCGGAAGAGTCAGGCGAAAGCCAACTCGGAGACACGATCGATGAAATTGGCGGACGCGTTGGTGGTGACGCTACGCGACTGGGGGCTCGAGTATCTCTTCGGTGTGAGCGGGGCCAACATCGAGCACCTGCACGACGCCGTCCATCGGCTGGGGCAAGGTCGCTTCGGATCCGTGTGTGCCAAGTCGGAGATCGGCGCCGCGTTCATGGCCGACTGCCGGGCTCGGGTGCATCGCACGCTCGGTGTCTGCTGCGCTACATCCGGCGGCGGGATGATGAACCTGGCCGTGGGCATCGCCGAGGCGTTTGCCGAATCGGTGCCGGTCGTCGCGCTCGTGGGTCAGCCGCCCAGGAAGCTCGCGGGACGGGGCGCGTTCCAGGATTCGTCGGGCATCGGCCGCTCGGTGGACGCGGACAAGCTGTGGTCCGCCATATCCAAGTATCAGGCCAGGCTGCATGAGCCCGGCCAGTTCTGGCCGTGCCTGGAGCAGGCGGTGCGCACGGCGTTGAGCGGTCGTCCGGGTCCCGCCGTGCTGCTGATTCCGCGCGACCTGTTCGATTGCGAGGTTTCCGAACGGCCCGCGCGGCTGCCGGAACGCCTCGAGGACCTGTGGGACCTGCGCGACGCCCCCGCCGGCGCGATCGCCTCTTTGCTCGACGCCATCCGCGCTTCCAGCGCGCCCGTGCTCCTGGTCGGCAGTGGCCTGGACCGCTGCAGCAACCCGGGCGCGGTCCTCGAGTTCGCACGCCTCACGGGCATGCGGGTGGCCACGACCCTTTCGAGCAAGAACTCGTTCCCCAACGACGATCCGCTCTACCTGGGCATGGTCGGCGTGGCCGGCGATCCCTCGGTGCATCGGTTCTTGCAGGAGGAGGTCGACCTCGTCGTTGCCGTGGGAACGGACCTGAACGTGATGACGAGCCAGCCGATCCAGCAGGCCCTGCGGCCGGAGTGCCTCGCGGTCGTGAACATCGACATGGGAGAGGTGTTGCGGGTCTTGACCCCGGCGCTCTACATCGAGGCGGATGCGGGCATCGTGTTCTCGAAGTTGAATCAACTCCTCGAGCGGAGTCAGGTGGTCCCACGGACCATCAGGCACCTGCCCGTCACGCGCTACGCGCCGCAGCTCGCCCCCGACCTGCCCGCGGCGGAGTTCGAGCCCGCGAAGAACGAGCCACGGCGCGGCCTGCTCCAGAGCGAGGCCCTCGAGACGCTCCAGCGCTACCTGCCGGCGTCGGGCCACGTCCTGTTCGACGCCGGCAACTGCGCGGCAGCCGCCCTGCACTACCTGCGGGTCCCAAGGACCGTCAGCACCACGATCGCCCTGGGGATGGGTGGGATGGGCTACGCCATTGCCGCCGCTGTGGGCGCCCAACTGGGCTCCCCGTCCGGATCGCGGACGATGGTTTTCTGTGGCGATGGAGCCTTCCTGATGCTGGGTGCCGAGGTCAACACCGCCGTGCACTACCAGCTGCCCATCCTGTTCGTCGTGTTCAACAACGGCATGCACGGAATGTGCGTCACGCGGCAACAGCTCTTTTTCGACGGCCGCATCGAGGCCTCGCGGTATCCCGCGGTCTCTGTCGTCGACATGGCGCGCGGCCTCGGCTCACCCGATCGTCTGTGGACAGGGTGCGCCGACGCCACCGAGGACCTGGACGGGCTCCTTTTGGCCTATCGCGACCGGGCCGACGGGCCGGGCGTGCTCGAGCTTCGCCTGGGACGGGAGCAGATTCCGCCGTTCACGCCCTTTCTGCCCGCCCACGCGCCGACGTACCCCGCGGATCCCTTCGTTGGCGAGTAGCCCGGGGCTCGATCGGCTGGAAGACCGAGAGGCTACCGCCTTGAATCCCGAGACGGAGTGGAGGGCCGAGGTGCAGCGGGTACGGATGCAGCGGGTACGGACCCTGGAGCTCGGGGACGACTACGGCGGGAACTCCGTGCCGATGATTTCCGCCAAGCGGGGGATCATTTCTCTGCCTGAAAAACGGCGTAGCAACAAAGTTTCTTTCGGAGCGCCCAGTACTGGTAGTAATAGACCTTGAAGTCGCCGGTCTGGATCTTGGAGCTCCAGCCGAACCACTCTCCGAGTTTGGATAGGGCGACTGCGGGAAACGAATAGTAGAGCAGCCTACGTGATGATGGCTGGACGAGATGCGTCACGTCCTCCCGCCGAATCTGCTGGAACCCCTCCTGCCGCAGATACCTTTCGAAGTTCTGAATCGACTCCGCCGCATCGATGGCCCAGCCGTGCGTAGTCTTGTCGAGCAGCCGCTGCTCGGAAGGGGTGTAGTCGTCGCGCAATTGAAAACCATCGGCGACGATCAGCCGGCCGCCTGGCTTGAGGAGACGGTAGGCTTCTCTCAAGAACTGGGACTTGTCGTCGGCGTGGCACACGCTCTCGCAGGCCCAGACGACATCGAACGTGGCCGCGTCGAAGCCGGTCTCGGTGTAATCCCGAACCAGGAACGTCGGCACCTGCTTCAGCTGACGCTCCGCGGCCTTGCGCGACGCGGTCGCCGCTTGCATCTCGCTGAGCGTAATCCCGGTAACGCGGCATCCGATGCGCTCGCTCAGGAAGATGGAGCTTCCGCCCACCCCGCAGCCCGCATCGAGGACGTGGTCGGTCGCCTCGATGCCCGCCATCGTAGCCAGGATTTCGTTCTGCCGCTGAAGAGCTTCGCGGAGGGATTTCGTCGACTCGTCCCAGAAGCCCGCATGGATCGCCAGGCTCCGGTCGAGGTCCCACCATCGGCGAAGATTGACATCGCAGACTTCGTAAAAGCGGACGATCTCCTGCCGGCGAGCTTCGTTCACGGCGGGCAGTCTAGGAAGACTCCGAGACGTTGTCAAACCTCCTGCTCGCGCGACGGATTCGGAATCGAGTGCGGCCGGATGGCGGCCTTGTCCGAATCGGCTGAACGCGAGGCGAGCTTGCCCTGCTTACAAGCCCAAGTTTCGCTGGACCTTCATGCTTTTCAGGTCCAGCAACGATCGGAGCTCGGAGCCCGCGGTGCCGCGATGCCGAGGGCGATCGGGAGTCTGAGAAGAACGACGCGGTCGCGACGGGTGACCAACCCGATGCCGAGGTGTTAGTCTCTCGGGCGTGAAGCGACCGTGGTTCGCTCGGGAGAGACTCTGGTGAAAAGACTATCCTCGACGCTGAAAGACTTCGTGGAGAAGCAGGAGCTCGTTCGAATCGCCTGGACCGACGGCGGCGGAGCCCGTGTCGTGCCGGTCTGGTTCGTCATCGTCGGCCGGGAGCACTACATCGGCACCGGATCGGACAGCGCCAAGTGGAGGGCGATGAAGAAGCGCCCGCGCGTCGGCTGGGTCATCGATGGCGGCAAGAAGGGCAAGTACAAGGGCCTGTCGATGCACGGCGAAGCCGAGGAAGTGACCGACCGTAAGCTTCGGCGAAGGCTCTATGCGGCGTTCGGCCGAAAGTATTTCGGGTCGCCGGACCATCCGAAGCACAAGGAGATCTGGGGCGAGGTCGACGATCCCAGCTCGGTCTTCATTCATCTGAAAGCCGCGGACGGCTTCTGGTGGGAGTACTGACCGAGCGCCAGTCCAGCCGGACGCTCACCGACGGCCGCCGGCGCGCGCGGGCTCGTTCTTGAAGACGCGCCCGGCTCGCATGACGAAGGCGACCCGGTCCAGTGCCGCGGGGTCTCTGAGCGGGTCGCCGTCGAGGGCGATGATGTCGGCCTCCATGCCTTTCGAGATCGCCCCGATGCGGTCGGCCAGTCCAAGCGACTCCGCGGCGCGGGAAGTCGCCGAGACGACGACGTCCATCGGGTCCTGCCCGCCCAGGGTCGCGTAGGCGACGAGCTCCTGGGCGTTTCGCCCGTGGCCTCCGGCGACCGCGTCGGTGCTGTACACGAGCTTGAGTCCGGGTATCCGGAGCGCCTCCTGAAACGCTTTCAGCGCGCCCGGGCGCGCGCCCTGGAGATTCGCGAATCCTTCCAACGTGTAGTCGGAGATGCCGTCGTACCGGGAGGCGTTCTCCGCGTAGTTCCGGAAGAGCAGGTCGATCTGATTGCCGAAGTACATGCCGCTCGCCGCGATCTCCCGGAGCGCGTCCGGCCCGAGCATCCAGCCGTGCTCGATC
>Ga0105095_10000185_pt1 | contig 27854 bp, 15 predicted proteins | sample PPLLak2March2015_2_FD_79180 | JGI IMG/M metagenome (GOLD analysis project Ga0105095, IMG submission 79180) | Freshwater sediment microbial communities from Prairie Pothole Lake near Jamestown, North Dakota, USA - PPLs Lake P8 Core (3) Depth... | ecosystem: Environmental > Aquatic > Freshwater >...
AAATCTCCCCATCAATAACCCTTGTTTTGAACCAATCCATCGGTTACATCAAATTCAAACTGTGGTATGGGCAACAGTATATGATATGGTTGCGGATTAACATGTTGTCCGGTAACAAACGGGACTTCCCTTGAGATAACTGAAATCAGGCTGTCACGGCGTATCAGGTTAAACCATCTCTTCCATTCAAAGCAGAGCTCAAGAGACCATTCTTTCCAGATAGCCTCCCAGGCTTCCTGCTGGCTTAAAGCAGTTGAGATGTTCACCGGATTAGTGCTGTCATCATCCGGATTCATAGACCTCTGACGTGCTCTAGCCCTCAATTCGTTCAGATAGCCAATGGCTTCTGGTGTCCGCCCTAATTCATTCAAAGCTTCAGCTGCAATCAAAAGGACCTCAGCATATCTCATATTCGGGACATTCATTGAAGCTTCGCCGGCATCCGGCCAGCTTACAGTCTCCCCTGGAAAACGGGACCATTTTGCGCTATACGGAAAAGGATAGGCATCAATCTGGCTGTAGTGCCAGGAATCAAGAATAGTCCCCTCGGCTTTGCCTGTCATTTCATTATAAACAGGGGGTGCTTCCCACAGATTCAATGTAATATCGAAAGATACATCCCTGCGGTAATCGCCCCAGTGGAAGAGATTAAATGTACTCATCGTGGCTCCTATTGCTCCCCAGCCACCTACTTCTACAGGTTTCCGGTAGGGACAGAATCCTCCGTTATTACTTCTCCATCCATCATAATCCTGTCCGGCAACATTGGGTCCTTTTACAGTTGGACCGTAGTCAACAGAGAAAATAAATTCCTTGCTATCCCCCTTTTCCCCGTTAAAAAGATTCTGGAAATCATCCTCAAGGGCATATCCGAAAGATGATTTATTATTGATTATTTCCAGGGCATAATATGCAGCTGCGTCCCAGTGTGAGGTAAATCCGGATGCCAGGTTGTTGACGAGGGTTTCATCAATGGATCTGTATTCATAAGCATCGGCATAAATTTCATTATATGTGGCAAGGGTAAGGTGAACTTTGGCCAATACTGCCAGGGCACTGCCCCTTGTTGGTTTTGTGCGAAGAGTGACTCCCTGGGTTGTAATGTAGGAATTCTGATCAGGAAGATGGTCCAGACAAAACTTGAGGTCCTCAATTATATACTGATAGATCTCTTCTGCCGGGGTTCTTACGACAGACCTGGCATCCTTGGGATTTGCCAGTGGTTCGGAGAAATAAGGAAGATCTCCATGCCTTAGAATCATCATGAAATATACCAATGCACGGATGAAACGGGCTTCCGCCTCAAAAGTATTTCTCGTTTCTTCAGTCAGGGAGGTCATTTTTCTTACATTAAAAATAAGGATATTAGCCTGGCTGATCTGAGAATAGCTGGACACCCAGTAACATCCGTCCCCATCTTCCTGGAGGAAGTCAGAAGGGCTGAATTCATATTGATTCAGAAGGAACCTGTAAGGTCTGAAGTTATCCGCACTGACATCATATTCATCAGATAATATATCTGATTGAAGGTCGGTATTGAATATAGATCTGTCCTGTGTAAGGTTGGCATACAGACCTGTCATGAAACCTTCTACATCTTTCTCTGTCTTGAAGTAACTTTCGGGAGCAATCTTGCCTATAGGATGTTCTTCAAGATCTATACACGATGCATTTGCTAATGCAAGGATTATTGTATATAAAACCAGTTTTTTCATTTTATTTTCTTATTTAGATGAAAAGTCTAAAGTCCTAATTTTACACCCAGAGTTATGGATCTGGTCCTGGGATAGGTTCCTTCATCGATACCGAAAACAGCATCATTTCCTCCCCCTTCAGAATCTCCAGCTTTGTACTTTGAGGTTTCCGGATCATAACCCTTATAGTCGGTCAGTATAAAAAGATTCTGACCGCTGAAATAGATCTGAAGATCCTTGACAAAAATCCTGGAAAGCCATTGCTTGGGAAGGTTATATGCCAGGTAGACATTCTCAAGGCGGATAAAAGTCCCGTCTTCCAGGAAACGGTCGGTTCTCAGGTTTGAGTTTAAAGCAGAGAATTTAGGTATGTCGGTAAAGATCCAATCACCGGTCTCTTCATCAATACGGGTCCGGTTCAGCATTTCCATTGAACAATTTGTCACTCCGTTACCAGCCTCAATAAATTCGCGGGTTACATTATATATATCCGATCCCACATTGGCCCGGATGAATATACCAAGGTCCCAGTTTTTATATCTGAAGATATTGTTTAAGCCCCATATATAATCAGGGAAGGCAGAACCGATGATAGTATAATCATCTGCTTCTTTAAATACTCCGTCTCCACTCAGATCCTTGTACCTGGCATTTCCAATTTTTTTGCCGTTTAAAGCAGCCTCTTCTTCAGTGGTATAGACTCCATCATATAAATAACCGACGAATGTGCTTATGGGTTCTCCTTCTACAAGGTAATTCAGGTAGCCTTTCAATGTTCCGTCCATATCGGCATTGATAACAGGTATCATAGGATCATCACCGACAAGGTCTATGATTTTATTTCTGTTTCGCGACACGTTAAAATCGGCGGACCAGCTGAAATTAGTTTTGGAAATTATAATACCGTGCAGTAACAACTCCACTCCTTTATTTTCTACCTCGCCTATATTTGTCAATATACTGGCATAACCTGATATACGTGGGAAGGGTTCTTTGTAAAGCAGGTCATAGGTTCGTTTTTTATAATAATCGAAGCTGAGGGTAATCCTGTTTTGCAGTACACCAAGGTCAACACCTACATCAAGCTCAGCAGTTGATTCCCATGTCAGGTTATCGTTTGCAACAGTCTGAGGGATTACTGCAGGGACTTTCACATTGTCAAGCACCCCATCTGTAGTTACAAAACTGGCAAGTGACTGGTAAGGAGAAATAGCCGCATTTCCGACCAGACCATAACTGGCTCTGATCTTGATTTCATTGAAGATGGAGGTGACAGGTTCCATAAAGGATTCCTTGTGAAGTTTCCAGGCTATTGCACCGGATGGGAAGAATCCGTATTTATTGTTTTTTGCAAAACTTGAGGAGCCGTCAACACGACTGTTGAGCGTAAGCAGGTACCTGTCAAGTATGTTTATATTTGCCCGTCCAAAGAATGATTCGTAAGCCCATTCTGATTTACCTGTTTGATGATCCACTGGTGTACCGTTCCCCATCTGGTTAAAAGAGAACATAAAGCCATCACTGAGGTAAGAGTCAGTCGTCATATAAACATCTTCATATTCATATTTCTGCCAGGAATATCCTGCCAGCAGACTGAACTCCATAAAACTGAAAGATTTGTTGTAACTTAGTGTATTCTCCTGAAGCACAGAGGTTTGAGAATAGTTGCTCAGTCGTGCATATCCATCGCGGTTCTTGCCGGCTATTGTTCTGGAATCATACACATTCCCATGCCTCCTGTCTATCTTGTCTACACCAAATGATATTTTCAGTTTCAGGTTTTTGATGGGTTCTAATTCAGTAAAGAGATTGACCATGTAATTATCCCGACGAAGGTCATTAATAGGACCTATTGCAGCTGCCAGGGGATTATCAGCGGGAACTCCGGCAAAATTATCAATCATAAAATTTCCCTCTTCATCGTATGGTTTAAGAAATGGGGAACTGGTTAACACACTCTGTGACACCCCTGCTCCTGACCAGAATCCAACCTCCCCATAATATTGCCGTCTGGTGGCTTGCATATTAGTTCCCGCTCTGATCCAGTCATTAGCCTGGGCATCAATATTCATACGGGTAGAAATACGGTTAAAATCTGAGCCCTTAACAATACCATTATGGTTATAATAATTACCTGAAATATAGTAACTGATTTTTTCGGAGCCACCGGCAAACGAGATCTGGTATTCATCGACTGCACCCTGCCTGTAAACTTCATCTGCCCAGTTGGTAGACCAGTCAATCGAGTCGTAACTGGCACTGCTGCCATCGGGGCTATAGGGATATCTCCTGCTTGGGAAAAGGGTCCGGGTTGAACCATCATTTTTCATTGATTCATTGGCATACCTTGTCCAATCCCAGCTATCAAAGACATCGATATTCTTGGAAATTGTCTGAAAGGAATGCGAATAAGAGAAATCCACTCTGGCTTTTCCTGACTGTCCGCTCTTTGTAGTAACCAGTATAACCCCATTGGTGGCTCTTGCCCCATACATGGCGAGTGAGGAAGCATCTTTCAGAATATCGATCCGTTCAATATCATTGGGATTGATGGAGCTGAGTTCGCCTCCTGCGAATCCATCGATCACAATCAGAGGATCATTGCCTGCATTTATAGAGTGGACACCCCTGATCCTGACCCTGACGGCTCCTCCGGGAGCTCCGGAAGCCTGAGTCACCTCAACTCCGGCTGACCTTCCCTGAAGAAGGAGGTCAGATCGGGTAACGGGCATTCCTTCAATATCTTCAGGATTAATTACTGATACACTGCCCGTAAGATCAACTTTTTTAACAGTTCCGTAACCGGTCACCACAATTTCCTCCAGTTGCATAATGTCCTCTATTAGTAACACATCAATTTCCGTTTGCTGTCCCACGGTGACTTCTTTTGGATGATATCCCATATATGAGAAGACCAGAATATCTTCTGCAGTAGCATTTATGGTATAATGTCCATCCATATCAGTGACCACCCCGGTGGTAGTTCCTTTAATTATTATATTAGCCCCGGGCAGGGAATTGTTGTCTGCTGAAGACCTGACTGTTCCTGTTACCTGGGAAAAAACTGGCTGGCCATATAATGCAAGGCATACGGTTAACAGAATGTAAAATACTGTTCTAAACATAACATTCTTTTTCATGGTAAACATTTTGTTTGATGGTTTTTTCCAGAATAGTTATTAAAAGTATAAAAAGCTATAGATTGGTTGTCCTGTTTTATCCTGCCACATTGTTCCAGGGATGGTTAGTATTCACGAAAATTTTCTTTTGAAAAACTGTTAAGTATATACTTCTTCTTTTTCCTTATCCCAGAATACTGTTTTCCCTTCTTTATAAGATTTGGATGCCATAAGGACAGTTATGGCATCCTCAAAAGCAAGATCGATATGACAGCTTGGTGTTCCACCATCGCGAATACAATTCAGCCATTCGGCAAGGTGTAAATTAGTTACATCTATAAATCTATTATTACGATATGCATAGTATAGTCCACGTGACTGGTAATACTCGTTGGTGGCTGAAGTTATGGCGTCGGTTTTTTTCTGGCCGGATGAATAGCTAAAGAAAGGTTCTGTGCTGTCAATTAGACCCTGCTTCAAATTGTCACTGAATCTGGTAGAAAATTGATCAGCAATCACCTTTACACCATTATCAATATACATGGTTGCATCATGTCCCATGAAAACCTTACCCTCCTGCCTTGAATTCGAAAGGGTGGCGCTGTGTAAAATGGTCATATTCATATCAGGGAATTCAAATACAAGCTGGGTTGTATCCGGAATTTCCCTTCCATCCTTATAAAAGTATATGCCTCCTGAAGCTACAGTGGAAGAAGGTATACCCATTCTCATGATCTGGTTCACTGCATCAAAATCATGTGAAAAGAGGTTTGCACTGATACCATTACTGTAATCCCAAAAACACTTCCACATGAAGAAACGTTTCAGATCGAATTCATGCCAGGGAGCCTGTCCTAAAAATTCTTTCCAGTCAATGGTATCCATGTTTGCTTCCTGAGGGGGTTCCATTATCCATGCTCCATCAGGACTATTCCTGTTGGTGCTTGTTCTGACAAGCGATACCTTCCCCAGCATATTCATATCATAGATCTGTTTGGCTACATGATATGCATCGACATGCCTTCCCTGGTGACCCAGTTGAAAGACTATATTACTCTTCCTGACTTCATTTCTGACCGCAAAAGTTTCAGGGATACTCCATGAAAGAGGTTTTTCACAATACACATGTTTCCCGTTTCTGGCAGCTTCTATTGTCATCGGTACATGATGATGGTCAGGTGTTGCAATGATTACAGCATCAATATCTGGAGATCCGATCATTTCTTTATAAGATCTGTAAACTTTTGGTGAAGTTCCGAAAGCGCCAGATTTGCCCTCCCGCTTTGCATTTGAAGCCGCCATAACAGCCTCATTTGCGCGGGTATCAAAAACCTCGCATATTCCATTGATCACAACATTCAGATCTTGCTGTGACATATAATCTTCATACCTTGTATCTTTTTGATTTTCCCCCGCATTTATTTTCATCTCATCTATCCATCCTGGATCAGGAAATCCCAGGGCATGAATTAATTGCTTACCCCTGATTCCAGCACCGCAGACACCCAGTCTGATTGTTTTTTCTTTATTAGTTAACTGCAAATCATATTTGGGTACTGTAATCTGGTCAAAATCACCGGAAATTATGCTCTGCCTTGATTTTAATACCTGACTTTTCTGAACTGCTGCAATAAAAATGGGCCCAAGTACCGGAATGGTAATCAATCCTTTAATAATATCCCTTCGTTTCATAATTCAATCAGTTTTATTGATCTTGTTTCTGAAAATAATCCGGTCCAATCCAGCAATGAAGCCCGTTGGGAATATATAAACGATATAAAGTGACACCAATTCAACCAGGTTCTTATCAACAATGAAATAGTTTCCTTCTGCCGGCATAGAATAGGTATGAAATAACAGTGGAGGATGGGAGAGATAATACAACGCCAGCAAGCCGATGCCGGCAATGCTGACCGGTCGGACCAACAGACCAATTATTAATGCAGATCCGATAAGGATAAGCCCCCATATATTTAAAAGATCAACCACGTTTACAACATCCGGATTAGATGCAAGTGATTGGAAAAATCCTGCGAAAATTCCACCTGAATCCATCAGGTACGATTCGGATGACCAGGAGGGATTGAAAAGTTTAGCCAGGCCTTCATAAAGCAGGTGCCACCCAATAACAATCCTTAATAATTGCAGGAAAATGGTTTGTGTAGTTGAGTAATTAGTTATTCCGGCAGAGTAAATATTTTTTCCCATATATTTAACTCATAAAATAAAAGGCGGGAAACCAAATTGTCTTTTCAGACAAACATCCGGTTTCCCGCCAAATAATAAAAAGGAAGTAGTTAAATAATCCCTGCCCTTTAAAGACAAGGATTATTTTTTTAATATCACTTTTTTACGAATCTGACAGCGGCGGTACTTCCTTCTCTTGTCATAGCAGAAATCAGGTAAACACCACTGGTAAGGTCCTCGACATTAATCGAGTTGCCATGGACATCATTATAGTTCCGTATAACCTGGCCCAGGACATTACAGATTTGTACACTTTCGACAGTTTCCTTGCCGGTGAAATACAACACATTTTCAACCGGATTCGGATAGATTCCAAGATTTGATTTCTCAATCTTGTCAACACCTAAAACAGTGCCCGCCAGTTTGAGCATGGCATATTCTGAAGCATCCTGGTTTGTACCGGCTTCCTGCCACCAGAATAAATTATGCTGAACAACAGGTTCTTCGTCCGAGTCAGAAGCCATCAGTTGGAAACTGATCTTTTTACCTATTCCAGGAACGAATGTATACAATCCGCCATTCCCGTTAAGGGATGTCCATGTCACGAATACTTCAATTTCCCAGCCCTTTCCATCATCCCTGTCATACCATGCAAAATCACAACCAGTCATATCCCTGTTAGGCCACCATCCTTCCAACATTGTTAGGCCGTATGTAAGAGTATATTTCTGTTCCCAGGTCCTGGTTTCGGGTTGCCAGAATGCATTGTAGTTTGCCCTCTTACCGGCATCATCGGTAACCAGGATAGCTGCTTCTATACAATCACGGTCCCATTCATTTTCTGCTGAGTAATTTATGATATCATCCTGGAAGTTAAAGTACATGTACAGACCGTTATCATCCCAGACACATTTAAAGAAAACAGTATAGTCATCAGCGGATGAAGGTGCCGGCAGAGTAGTACTTGGAGCATCTACATATATTGTCTGGAAATCGGCCCAATCATCAAAGAATTCATCGATCACAGGTCTGTCTGTGTCATCGACTTTCTTTATTGAAAGGGTTGGCCAGGGAGCCGGTTCGACGGCTACGATATAGGTTCTTGAATGTCCGTCTTCAGCAGTAACTTTTACCTTCATACCTGTTACCAGTTCCACGTCATCATTAAGTGCAGTACCGCCTGCATTCGTTATTAAAACTGTAGCTGAGTCGTAGACACTAATATTTTCGTACAATGTTATTACCTTGGTTCCTTCGAAAATACCCAGCAATGAGTCATTGGTAGCTGAAATATCTCCCAGTCCGAACCAGCTGATATTGTTGTCGGAACTCAGGACATAAAGAAACATTTCATAATATCTGGCAACCCCGTTCTCCGCGGTCACAGCAAGATACATCCCATTGGTCACATCCGTTGATCCGGCAACCGGGGCATAGCTATCATCCACTACGGATGCAGTTGCACCATCCGAAACGGTTGCAGCAGCAGCCATCATATTGGCGGTTACACCAGTCAGTGGATATACATCAAGTATTTGATTACCGACAAGTCTGCCAATGGTTATTGCTTCCAATGTATTTTCAACTCCTACGGTGGTTGCAGTGCCGGTAACCGTAATATTATCAAAATTAGCAGGATCGTTGATTGAGCCTAGCCCGATCATTCCCTGTTCTCCAAGCTTAGCATCCGTAAGGGTTAATATCTGGACATTGTCCATATAGCATGTTACCGCATTACCTGCACGTGTAACCTTAAATGTATGCCATGCATTATCCTGGAACAGGCTGTCAGGAGAGAATACCAGATCTTCACGCACACCGGCCACGACATCAGTAAGCTTGGTACCATTCTTCCTGTTAAATAGCCATAGAACATTGTAGTCATATTCAGATTCTATTCCAAATACCAGGGCTAAATCAAAATTGCCATCACTGTTCTCAGTTGCAGGTTTGAACAAATCGGCTTCCAGGGTAAAATCACCATATGTACTGGTAGGAATATAGGCTATGTTTGCAAGATGATATGGATAAAGCCACCATTGCCAGTCAGTATTACCCGGAGCCAGTCTTGGACTGCTCATAGGCAGAAGTGATAGTACAGGTTCTGAGCCAACGGTATCAACAATGACCCTCCCCATGTTGACAGCAGTATAATTTGCATAGTTCCCCCAGTTGGCATCGGTAGAGAACTGCACAGGAAGTTCCCATGCCCTGATTTCATCCACCTGAATGCTGTCGTTGATAGTTCCGATACCCAGTTTTCCGGTGCCAGTAAGCGCACTACTGGTTACTGAAACAACCGGGTCGTTATCAAAGTAAGCAGATAGTTTTTCTCCTATGCGCACAACTCTGACTTTATGCCAGGTGTTATTACCTGTTGTTTGCTCAAGGAAGAGTTTATAGGCTATATCACCTACCTGTGCCTTCACACCATTAATAACTGTATAAAAACAGGATCCGTTATTACGCCAGAGGGTGAACATTTTATAGTTATACTCATCCACATAGTCAAAAATTAAGCAGGCATCCCAGTAGCCGGTTGTTGTGCTATCAGGCATTTTCACAATTGCTTCCAGCTCAAAGGTTCCGTCGAAGGCAGGACCTGCCACTGCCAGGTCGGCACAATGATGAGGGTAGTTCCACCACTGCCAGTCGTCATTTCCGGGATCGAGTCGGGGTGTCATTCCCGCAACTGTTGCCATCATAGAATCACCCGAGGTGACCCAGTGGGCTGGATCTATAACTGTATACTCTGCCGGGTCTCCAAACACAGGATCCGGACCCAAGACCTGCGCAGAAAGCTGCACAGAAATCCCCAGTAACATTACCAGGAGTAAAAAGGAAAGTTTAATTTTCTTCATGTGATACAATTTAGATTAATTAATAATTGGTTAAAAATTGAATATTATTTTGGATAATCGAAATTAGATTCATCAAACAAAAATTCTGTCCTGTATTATCCTGTATTAATTGAATTTTATTTTAATCCCCCGATATGTTGGTTATAGTCAGTACTTCATGCAAGATTTAAGTAGTAATTCATTGGATTTAAATAGTACTTCGGGAGGATTGAAACAGAACTTCTCAGGATAATACAGGACAGGTAATTTAAAAACCAATGATACATTTCAGAATAATTTCTGAATATGAAAAAGAAAGCAAATCCGCATGATCGAAAGAATTCCGTTTTATTTTTCTGGCTGGCTGGACTGGTTTCTCTTATTTGGTTTCTTGTGCGGGTAATACCAAAACCATCAAGGGCGGCTTATCCCTGTCAGAGGGCAGCATTTCCTGTTGCAAGCGGATTTGTTATTTATCTGACAGGACTTGTCTCAAGTTCCATTCTTCTTAAGATAGGAATAAGAAATTGGAGGCTGGGAAGATTAGCTGGAATTCTATTCATATTTCCTGTTCTGATCATTGCGTTAATTTCAAGCTTGAGAATGGATTCGAATGCCCTGCGGGCAGACAGCAATATAACACAATATATTGAACTTGCAAACCAGCCTGTCGGGATTGCCAGAGGAGTTGTCCCCGGGAGAGTTGTGTGGGTCTGGAATCCCGAAGCAGTAAACGAAAATTGTCCGAACACATGGCTGGAAAACGACAACTGGTGGATGGAACATAATACCGACCGTCTTAAAGTTCAGGATATGCTTGCTTCTTCAATATGTTTGGTAACAGGAAAAGATAGTGCCGTTGATGCATGGAATGAGATTTTCAGGTATTATAACAAGGGACATGGAAAAGAAGATGTTCCATATCAGGAAGGAGAAAAAGTATGCATCAAAGCAAACTTGGTTTCCTGTAATGCCACCAATATGGACGGGCATAATAAAAAGGAAAACCTTAATATGATTGACGTTTCACCTCAACTTATGTGGGCGATTCTTAACCAGCTATCCAATGTTTACGGTATTCCCCAATCCAATATTTGCATAGGTGATCCAAGCGCGTATTTCCCTGATCAGTATTGGGACCTTTTAAATTCTGATTTTCCGGAAATAATTTATCTTTCCGAGGCAGATGGTGCCGATGGAAGGACAAAAATAATTTCTTCTGCAGAAGAAGTACTAAAATTCAGCGACGGATCCGGTGGAGATTATCTTCCTGTTCAATTTACTGAAGCAGATTATATGATTAATATTTCTGTGACAAAGCATCATGGATCTTCCGGATTTACTCAGATAGCGAAAAACCATTATGGCACTAATATGCGCAATTCAGCTGAACATATGCACTCGACACTGGTGAATATTAAGCAAGGATATGGTAAATACAGACATTTTGTTGATTTGTTGGGTCACAGAGACCTGGGCGGGAAAACCATACTGAATATTGGTGATTTTTTATGGAGCGGGCATGATGCCTGGACTACTCCGGTTAAATTTACTGCTGAACCCTTTTCTAATGATTATCCTTCGTCTCTTCTTGTTTCAATAGATCCAATTGCAGTGGAATCCGTTGGACTTGATTTAATACAGACACAGGCTTGGGATGATCAATATGCAACAACGGCGGGAGTGGATGATTATCTGTACCAGGGGGCAGATTCGTCCTATTGGCCCGGCCGGGTCAGATATGATCCAGAAAACGATGGAACAATCATTGAAAGTCTTGGTGTCTTTGAACACTGGAATAATGACATTGACAGGCAATACTCAGGGAACCTTGGGATTTCAGGCGGTATTGAACTGGTTATGTCCATCCGGCATAAAAAGATCGTGTCTCCCACAGAATTTACTGCAAACTATGTACAGGATCCATCATCCATTTGTCTCTCATGGAAAGATCTCTCCGAAAAGGAGGATACTTATATATTAGAACGGTCGGAAAGTGAGGGGAATAATTTTATTGTCCTTGCAGAGCTGAATCCTGATGAAATTTCCTATGAGGATAAAACTGTTGAACCTGGCAATTTGTATTATTACCGGATCAGAACTGTTGCAGGTGATGTGACAACAATCGCAGAAACGATTGCTATTATGGCATCCTCTGCAACAGGCAACTCTGTTTCTGTACAAAGTGAGGTTCCTTTCAGAGTATTTCCAAATCCGGCATCGGATAATATATATATATATTGTACAGGTGAAATAGTTGTTACCGGGATAAAGATATTTGATATGAACGGAAACTTGCTGAAGCAATTCACAACTGAAAATCCAGGGAGTAGTAATCTGTTTACGTACGATTGCCGGGAAATACCTAATGGAAGTTATATTATTCAACTAAAAACAAAAGATGGATCGTGGGGCGTTCCTCTTCTTGTTGTAAAATAAAAATCCAGGGGGGAATCCCTCATATTGTGAAAATTTCACCTCATGTAAATACAGGAATGAAAAAAAATTACATTTTGTTCAGGATTCTTTTTTTGATCATCACTTTTGCAGGTATGTGCATACAGACAGAGGGACAAAATCCATGGGATCCTGCCAATCCTTATGCCAGTGATGATGTAAAAAAAGTGCTGAAGTTCCTCTATGATATTAAAGGGCATGGGATCATTACAGGTCAGGAGAACCTGGTCCCGGATGTTATGTTGTGGACGAATAAGGTTTTAAATATTACAGGATGCTATCCCGGACTCCTGGGTGAAGATTTTAGTTATGGAGACGCTGCCTTCCTGAAAAGAAAGGAAATCGTGGATACAGCTACTGATTACTGGAATAAAGGGGGCCTGGTGACTATATCATGGCACCAGGTAAATCCTGAAAAATGGGATGGCAGTGTTGATGAAGGGCCGTTTGAAGATACCCAGTATAAGATGACACAGGAAAAATTCAACCAGATATTTGTACCTGAATCGGATCTCCAGATTAAATACCAGCGGCATATTGATTCCATAGCCGGGTACCTGAAACAATTGCAGGATGCCGGGGTGGTGGTACTCTGGCGCCCATATCATGAAATGAATGGTGGATGGTTCTGGTGGGGAGCCAAAACAAATTTTACTGATCTGTGGAAGGGTATGTTCAACAGATATACCAAATACCACCATTTGAATAACCTGATCTGGGTATGGAGCCCAAATATTTCACAGAGCGGTATGGAAAGCTATTATCCCGGGGATGAATATGTTGATATAGTGGGACTGGATGGTTATGTAGATATTATGAATTGGGATGTACGCAGCAGTATCTCAGCAGATATCAACAAAATCATTAATTTGAGCAAAGATAACATGGTCACATTTACCGAATTGGGATGGCTCCCGAGTATGAACTGGTTGCAGGCCGATCGACCTGAATTTACCTGGTTCCTTTGCTGGTGGACCCATATTACCGATTATAATTCCAATAGGTGGATCAACGATGTTTACCATCATGAGTATGCAATTAACAGGGGGGATTTTATCTGGAAGGATTTCCCGGTTGTACTGATAAATGAATTTGAGGACCAGAATATCATTAATACCGGAGCACCAGTTATGGTTTCCAGTGATATTTATTCGCATTTCTTTTACCCTGTTGAGAAATCCATTCAAATCGAAATCTCTGCAGACAGAAATGATATTGAAATGGATATCTCGGACAGCATTATGCTATACCCAACTCCGGATGATACTGGAACGATAGTTTTTCAAATCATAACCAGGAATTCAGCGGACTCAATAGTAAGGCATTTCAGTATATCCCTTGAACCGGCACTTTCAGTTAAACCTGTCATGGATCCTTATGGCAGGATTATTATTTTCCCCAATCCAGCAATCGATGAGTTACATATTATTAATATATCTGAAATTAAAGAAATAATAATTTACGATCTGTCGGGAAGGCCGGTGAAGAATATCATTAATCAGGGATTACCTGAGAGAATTGTTAGTATCGGAGATCTGGAAACAGGATATTATACGATTCATTTTGTACGAGCGGCTGGATACTCTGTCAGGAACCAGGCATTCATCAAGGCAGGACAAATCAGGATACAGTTTTAATTTCAATTTAATATCTTTTATGTCTATATTACAAACAGTGTTTTTTAATAATAATCATGAAAAAAAAATCCATAATTGGAACGACATTCATCAGTTTATTGATGATATTATTCCTATTGCCCCATATCAGTTTTAGTCAGATTACAGGAATTACTTTCTATCCTTTTAAACAGTTTATTCTTGTTGGGCAGACAAAGGAATTGACTTTCGAACTGGTGCCTTCCCACTATTCCCTGTCTGCTATTGAATTCAGGAGCTCAGATACAAATCTTGTTACTGTGGATGATCAGGGATATATAACTGGTAAAAAGCCAGGCTGGGCATATGTATATGCTTTGAGTAAATACAGTACCGCGGGGGATATGATGGAAGTATTTGTCAGGGATGATAATACTTCCATAAAGATTGAAGCGGAGGATGCAATAGTCACCAGTCCGCTCAGGATCACAGATGATCCAATAGCCTCCGGTGGACAATGCCTTGTTTATGACTCCGGTCCACATTCACAGGTAGAGGTGCCGGACAGCGGACACGCCGTTTTCAACATAGATATTGAAGAGGAGGGATTGTATTCCCTTTACATATGCCTGAAGGCGGCTGACAGGAATAATAATTCTTTCTATTATAAGGTTGATACACTGGAATGGAGGACTATTTCGGCACCAGATACAGTCTGGAGTGAGGAAACAAAAGAATTTACACATAATTTTACCGGTATCGTAGAATATCCTTTCCTGGCAGGCGAACACTCCCTTGAGCTTGCTTACCGGCAGCCGGGAGTGAAACTGGATTATATCAGAATGATCAGAGACTCATCCTCAGTGCACAGGTATTCATCACATTACAGCGAGGTTTTTGGGGAGAGGCGATGGATCAATGTCATGCTTCCAAGTTATTATGATCAAACAGACAAGAGATTTCCTGTGATGACTTTCAGTCATGGTTGGGGTGGAGCTGTTTTCCGCGAAAGCGAAGGTATGGGACCTCACCTGAATTTCAACAGGATACAGGAACGCATAGATGAAGATTCAGTCATTTTTGTTTTGACTGACGGGAAGATAGAATGGTTTGACAACGGAGAGATGTCTAAATATTCTCCTTATAATATGGTCCCCATTTATGACCTTTATTATGAGGACTATTTCCCTGAGCTGTTTGATTACATGGATGCGAATTACCGTACTATCCCTGACCGTTATCACAGGGCGGTTATGGGACAGAGTATGGGAGGAGGCATGGTATTACGCCTTGGTCAGAGATATCCTGACCTGGTCGCGGCTGTACAACCCACCTGTGCCGGGGCTAATCACCTGCTGGGTTTGCGTGAACGGTATATAAGATATTATACACATGAGTTTGTTAAAAATTTCCAGGGGACACATGTCAGACTCCATGAGACCTTTGGTGATTACCTCAATCCTATGAATAAGGTCCTTTATGCAGCCATGGAACGTGAACAACTGGAAAATATCGTATGGTCTGAAATTGAAGGGCATCATACCGTAGATATTGCCGGAAGAACCGTAGGATTTGATGGCTGTTTTGATTTTATGCTGGCTTCCATAAATAACCCTTTACCGGCACCTGCGCGTTGGCATTTTGCCGATATAAGACCCGACTTCCATGTATGGGATTATAATGTTACCAGCGATATAGAGAGGATAGGTTTTCTTGATTTTACAGGGATCACAAAAGGGGGGATGAAAACGTTTGCCAGGAAATGGCTGCCCGATGGCCCAGGCCTGCCAGAGGTTACCATGAATATTACTACCGCGCCTTTGTATAAGACAAATTCATCTTATACATTACTTACCTATGATCTAACGGATGAGAGCTTCTCAACTGAAACTCTAATGAGTGATGCCGAAGGACGAATCAGCTTCAGTGTTTCCGGGAAAGGTTACCAGGTTGGCATTTACGATAATGAAACACCGGCGGAGATTGTGATACTGGCTTATAATATCAATGACAGTGCAAAATTTCTGACACAGGGGCAGGAGGGACAATTAAAAATACAGGTTCTTAACCGGGGTGGACTATCCGCAGAAAATATCACTATCGGACTGGCCACCGATCAACCTTCTGTAAGCATTGAAGAAAAAAATCTCACTATCCCGGTCCTGGATGCAGGAACCAGTATCTGGCTGGATGAAACCATCGGGATCACGGCAGACTTTAGTCCACCTTTAACAAAAGCCCCTATTGAATTGCGGTTGAACGCTTCCATATCAGACGGATCCGGAAGCAATTGGAAAGATGAACTGTACATTCCCGTAATGTTTAATGTGCCTGTCATTTCCAATTTTCTCGTTAATGATAATATCCCCGAAGGTACACTGAACAGAGTTAACGGATTTGCCGAGCCAGGGGAGATGATCGTCCTTGAAACAGCTCTCGAGGAAAGGCTGCGTTTGCAATATGATGATGAATATATTGAATTTGCTGAGGAAGAGGCTATTTTTCCCGACTATACTCTTTCATATTCTGTAATTAAGATATCTGAAGATGCTCCTGTCGGACACCATGTCAGCTTTCTGGCAAGACTTGAAGAATATGATGCCAGTATTGAGCTAACCAGCTATACCTGGAAGAAACTAACTCTTGAGATCTCCGATCATACTTCAGTAAAAAATAGTCCGGAACTAAATAATCCACTGGATAAAAATATTTCAGTATATCCCAATCCTGTTTCGAACGGACAGTTTACTCTTGAGTTGATGCCGGATATTCCAGAGGGTGATTTGTCCCTGAATATAATAGATTTAAATGGCAGAACTGTTTTCAATACAGTAATAGAGAGGGAGGAGAATGTAAACCGTTACCTGGTAACAACGGGGGATAAGCTGAACCAGGGATTGTATATAATCTCTCTTGAATCAGGTCAATTTATTTCCAGAACAAAACTGATAATCCGGTAAAGTCCTGGTGTGAAGAGCAGGAATCCGGATTTTTATATTACCCAAAAACTCATCATGAAAACAAAACCATTCCTGCCAACATTAATTAACAGTATTATTCTGTTACTGTTCTTATTACCTGGCAAAGGCTTCTGCCAGATAACTCAAATTAAATATGTCCCCTCTAAACAATTTCTGCTGGTTGGGCAAACAAGGCAATTGCCTTTTGAGAAGATACCTGATACCTATTCTATTTCTGTAATTAAATTCATTAGCTCAGATACCGTTGTAGCCACTGTGGATGAAGAAGGGTATGTAACAGCCAGGAAACCTGGTTGGGCTAACATCTGGGCTTTGAGCAAATACAGTATAGCCGGGGATTTGGTGGAAGTTCATGTCAGGGATGATAACACCTCGATGAAGCTTGAAGCAGAGGATGCCGTAGTGACAAGTCCGCTCAGGATTACAGATGATACGACAGCATCCGGAGGAAAATGCCTGATCTATGACTCCGGCCCTCATTCACAAACTATAGTCCCGGACAGCGGACATGCTACTTATACCATTAACCTGGAAGAAGAAGGACTATACTTTTTGTACGTATGCCTTAAAGCAGCGGACAGGAATAATAATTCTTTCTATTTCAAGGTAGATACTCTGGAGTGGAAGACCATTTCGGCACCGGATACCGTATGGAGTGAAGTGACAAAAAATTTTACACATGCTTTTACCGGTATTATAGAATACCCTTTCCTGGCAGGAGAACATACTGTGGAACTTGCGTACAGACAACCCGGAGTAAAACTTGACTATATCAGGCTGATCAGGGATTCATCTTCGGTTCACAGGTATGAATCCCATTACAGCGAGGTTTTCGGGGAGAGACGCTGGATCAATATCATGCTTCCCAGCTATTACGACAAGACTGACAGAAGATTTCCTTTGATGACTTTCACGCATGGATGGGGTGATTGTGTATTCCGGCAGGATAATGATGCATTCCCGCACCTCGATTTCAACAGGATTCAGGAAAGGATTGACCAGGATTCAGTCATTTTTGTTTTCCTTGATGGGAAAGTATTATGGTTCGATAATGGGAATATGTCAAATTACTCCCCTTATAACATGATACCCTTGTTCGATCTTTATTATGAAGACTATTACCCTGAACTCCTTGAATACCTCGATGTAAACTACAGGACGATCCCTGACCGATTTCACAGGGCGGTAATGGGACAGAGCATGGGTGGAGGAATGGCACTGCGTCTGGGTCTGAGATATCCGGATCTGATAGCAGCCGTGCAACCTACCTGTGCCGGAATTAATCACCTGCTGGGCTTGCCCGAAAGGTATATACAATATTACACACATGAGTATATCAAGAATTTCCATGGAACACACATCAGACTGCATGAAACCTTCGATGATTACTTAAACCCGCCTAATAAAATCCTTTATGCAGCTATGGAAAGGGAAAAACTGGAAAATATTGCCTGGTCGGAAATTGAAGGGGGGCATACCATAGATATCGCCGGCAGTACAGTCGGATTTGATGCCTGTTTTGATTTTATGCTGGCTGCCATGAATGATCCGTTACCGGCACCTGAACGCTGGCATTTTGCCGAATTCCGGTCCGGCTTCCAGGTGTGGGATTATAACGTTACAAGTGATATGGAGAGGATAGGTTTTCTTGATTTCACCGGTGTAACCAAAGGGGGGATGAAGGTGTTTGCCAGGAAATGGCTACCCAATGGCCCAGGCCTGCCCGATGTCACCTTAAATATTTCCACCGCCCCTTTATATAAGACTAACTCATCTTATACATTGCTTACCTATGATCTTATGGAGGAAAGCTCTTCAACCGAAACGGTAATGAGTGATAGCGATGGACATATCAATTTCAGTGTTTCCGGAAAAGGTTACCAGGTCGGTATTTATGATAATGAAACACCACCGGAGATTGTTATACTGGCTTTCAATATAAATGAGACAGCAAAGTTTCTGACACAGGGGCAGGAAGGACAGTTAAAGATCCAGGTCCTGAACCGGGGTGGACAGTCTGCAGAAAATATAACCATTGGACTGGCAACCGATCAACCTTCAGTAACCATAGAAGATAAAACTCTTACAATCCCGGTCCTGGATGCAGGTACCAGTCTCTGGTTGGATGAAACCATAGGGATCACTGTAAACTATACTCCACCCTTGCATAAAAGCCCAATTGAACTACGTTTAAATGCAACTATTTCAGACGAATCTGCGAAAGAATGGAAAGATGAATTGTACATTCCCGTGATGTTCAATGTGCCTGTCATTTCAAATTTTGTTATTAATGATAATATTCCAGAGGCAACACAGAACAGGGTTAACGGATTTGCAGAACCGGGGGAAATGATCGTCCTGGAAACATCCACGGGAGAAAGATTACGTCTGCAATATGATGATGAATACATTGTATTTGCCGAGGAAGAAGCCATCTTTCCCGAATACACTCTTTCCTATTCGGTAATTAAGATCTCGGAAGATGCTCCTGTCGGGCACCAGGTCACTTTTCTGACAAGGCTCGAAAAATATGATGCCAGCGTCGAACTAACCGGCTATACCTGGAAGAAACTGACTCTTGAGATCTCCGATCATACTTCGGTTAAAAATATTCCTGAATTCAAAAAGCCGCAGGATAATTATATTTCAGTATATCCCAATCCTGTTTTGCACGGACAGTTTACTCTCGAATTGATGTCTGAGATTCCTGCAGGTGAGTTGTCCCTGAAAATAATGGATATAAATGGCCGAACCGTTTTCAGTACGACAATAGTCAGGGAGGAAAATATAAACCGTTACCTGATAACGCCAGGGGAAAAGCTGAATCATGGATTATATATAATATCGGTTGAATCCATTCATTTTATTTCAAAAACTAAATTGATGATTCAATAGGTTTCTTATGAAGCATATATTTTTTTTATGTACGCTTATATCAGGTTCTGTTTTGCTGACGGAATTTGATAAGATTGATTTTTTTTCCCGGTATCCGGACAGTCCGGCAAACTATGATAAAGAACTTGATAATGAAACCGTAGAGCTGCCAAAAGATGCTGATGGCTGGACTGTCATTACTCCCTCTGCTGACAGCAAAATCATTTATGTTCCACCCCTGGTCGTTCAGAGTCTTTATCTTGATGAATACAAAAACGCATCGGAGATTGTCATTTATCCGATTCCTGTGAGTCAGGAATTGTTTATTTCAGGTGAGATGCCGATGTTGTCAGTCGAAATATTCGATCTGACAGGAAGGAAACTCCTGGAGAAAGAGGCTGAAAACAAAACACGTATACAAATTAATATTTCGAAAATTCCAGAAGGGATCTGGCTTATAAGAGTCAACCAGGAAAACAAATCTCATGTTAAGAAAATTATCATAGAACATTAACAAGTACTGCAATGAAAAAATATTCGTTTTTACTATTCATTTGTGTTTCATTAATTATTCCGGACCATAATATTGAAGCGCAGATTCTGCATTTTCAAAATGAATATTTTATCTGGAATGATACTATTCCCGGGCTGGTACCTGAAAATTACCCGGAAGAAAAATGGACGGAAGGAGAAGAGAGTGAATTCGGACTTGTTCAGTATGTTACCCGTCCGACCATCAGGGTATTTCTGCCTGAAAAGGAACTGAATACCACGGCAGCGGTCATTGTATGTCCCGGCGGGGGTTATAATATCCTGGTGATAGAACGTGAAGGATATAAAATCGCACAGGCATTGAATAAGTTAGGTATAGCTGCAATAGTACTTAAGTACAGGCATTATGATAAAGATATGGCAGTTCAGGATGCCTGGCGGGCTTTACAATTTGTAAGAGCAAATGCAGATGATTGGGATATTGATCCGGCCAGAGTAGGTATAGGCGGATTTTCCGCAGGCGGACATCTGTCGCTTAATACCGCTCTGAGTAAAATATCCGCAATTGTACCTGAGTCAGCTTCCGACACACCACAGAAATACAATTGCCGGCCGGATTTTCTTATGCTGATATATCCGGGACTTGGCGGATTCAATCTGGAACCTGATTTGTCCGGAGAAAAAATACCTCCCGTTTTTATGATAAATGCAATAGATGATCAGGTTACACCGGTTTCAAATTTATTCGAATTAGCAGAGATACTTAAATCCAATGACATCTCTACAGAAATCCATATTTACCCGGGAGGCGGCCATGGTTTTGACCTAGGTAATAAAGACTGCAACTGTTCAGGCTGGCCAAATCTTTTCAGAGACTGGCTGGTGTACACTGGTCTGATAATCGATAACTGAAATTAATATTCTTCAGATTATTTAAAAAATGTTATCTCAGGTTAATATACGATCCTGGTAAATAATATTTAATGCAGGTTTATATTACTTTTATATTTTGTCAAATAATTCCAGGATATGCAGGAGTTCAATGAAATAACTGATAACTCCAAAACTCCCAAATATTTACAGTTAGTTAATTTGATCATTAAAAAGATCAAAGATGGAACCTTAAAAATAGGAGACCGCCTGCCATCCATCAATGAAATCAGCGAAGAATATTACCTTTCACGGGATACAGTTGAAAAAGCTTTTAATGAACTACGTAACAGAGGAATTATTTCTTCAGTAAAAAGGCGCGGGTATTTCATTTCCAGAACGGATTTTCAATATAAATCTAAAATCGCTTTTATCACTAATAGTATAACTGACTATAAGCGAAATATATATGAGTCATTTTCCCGGGCAATGGGAGATGATGTCCTGGTGGATGTATATATATATAATTATGACATCACCAAGTTTGAAATAATTATTATGAGTCATTTAAATGACTACGATTATTTTCTTATAATACCTTTTTTCAAAAAAAATCAGCATTATCAGAAAGCAATCGAATTATTGAATGGCTATCCTGATAATAAACTTATAATTCTGGATAATTCCCTGCCTGGACTAAAACCTGTTCATTCAACAGTCTCTCAGAATTTTGAGCTTGATATCCGGGAAGCTTTAATATCACTTAATAATAATTTATCCAGGTATAAAAAACATTATCTCCTGTATCAAAGTGACAGTGCCCATCCCAGGGAGGTCGTCAAAGGATTTGAGGTTTTTTGCAAAATGTTCGGATATGAATATATGGTAATCGAACAGCTGACTGCTGATGACATTCATGTGAACGGGAATTACATCCTTCTTAAGGATGAAAGTCTTGCTGAGTTTGTTGAGATTATCAGAAGTAAAAATCTGGTGCTGGGCAAAGATGTCGGACTAATTTCCTATAATGAAACACCACTGAAAAGAATTCTGGCCGGTGGAATAACAGTTATTTCAACGGACTGGCAGGCTATGGGGCAGAAGGCTGCAGATATAATCATTAAACAAAAGACAGAGAATGTTAAAATCCCATATGTGGTTTATCCGAGAAATTCCACACTTTAAATTAAGGAAAATATGGAAAACGGATTATTTAAAAATATAGGTCTCAAAGTAAGTGTAAACCTGGTCTACAGGAGAATCCTGATCGTGCTCCTGATATTTTTCCTGTTGCTTTTAATCAGCTATGGATTTCTCATATACCAGATCAGGATTGTTAATCTCAATAAGATTGAGATGTATAGTGTTTATCAGGAACGGGAACTATATATATCCAAATTCTATAACAGCTTTAATAGAAATGAACTGATACAGGAGTTATATTCTGTCACTAATGATTCAAAATACCTGGAAAAGAGAAAAGAAAATTTTTTAGTAATGGAAAATGAGTTTGATTCTCTTTACTGGTATTGCAGGGAAAGTGATGATTATTGTATCAGGCTGGATAGTTCAAGATACTTCCTGGACATGTATTTTAACCGGGTAGTTCCGAAAAATGACAGCATCATCAATATACTGAACTCAGATAAGTCTGAAGATATTGAAATCCTAAAGATAGAGCCAGGCACCGGGGAATTCAGGATTGATACGATCATAATGCACTCGTCAGAAAAAGAGGAAATAAAGAATTACCTGGACGAGAATCTCAATATCATTGAGAAAAGAATAATGGAACCTACCCAGTGGATTGTAAGGTCTGATCGTACAGAAACCAGGCTGAATCAACAAATTATAGACACTGAGATCAAATCCTATCATATCTGGGAGAAAATAGTATTAATCCTGGCGCTGGGATTAGTTCTTATTTTGATTATAGCAACTGTCCTTATTCTGGTAATCCCCCTGGAAAAGCCACAACCTGTTTATAATACCCTTCCCAATCAACAGTATTCTGCAATTTATGAAGACTTTGAGAATGAATTAACTGGGATATTACAAAGTAATAACAGCCTGTTTAGAAAGTACGTACAGATCAATCTGATCTTTCCAAGAGGAAGTTTTTTCCCAATAGAGATCATTTCTGCATTCCAGAAGTTTTCATATGATAACAATATTAAATTTCAAGTCAACGATAAATTGAAAACTGAAAACATTAAAGAAAAAATGGCATTTGTAATGCTTGAGGACGAAACCATGGTGCAGCTATTGGAGTCATCAGATAAAATGAATCTGGTTATAGGTGAACAGGTTGGTATTCTTGCATATGGAGATAGCCCTTTAAAAAAAATAATAGCCAATGGTATTACAGTCATAGATACATCAAACCAGAATTTTGAACAAAAAGGATTTCTTTATAAAAAGCCGGAGGCAAATATCAGATTGATTAAAAGAAATTCATTATAAGACTCTGTTCAATTTAATTACGAAGCAGAATATCAAAATATATTTAACATAATGTCAGATGATTAAAATGAATATCGTTATTGTAGTACTGGTTATGACAGCAGTACTTTTACAGTGTAAGAATAACCAAAGTCATAAAAACGACAGACCGGATATAGATTCACTGATAACAGAAAACCTTCAGTTTGCCCAGGAGAAGATCACGTATTTCATTGAGAACCTGGACGTAAACACTTATCCGGGTTCGATAGATGATGAGGGGCAGCTGAAAACCATTAATGCAAAATCATGGGAATCGGGCAACATGGCCGGAATACTCTGGTATCTTTATGATTATACAAATAATCAAAAATGGAAAGTATTTGCTCAACAATGGACAGCAGGACTTGAATTGCAAAAATTCAACAAAAACAGTCATGACCTGTTATTTATGCTTTATGCCAGTTTTGGAAATGGTTACAAAATCACGCAGGACGAATTATACAGGGATGTTCTCATCATAGGTTCAAATTCCGTTGCAAGCAGATATGATCCCGAGATAAAATGTATAAAATCATGGGATGCTTTTTATCAGGGTATGACCATCCAGTTCCCGGTCATCATTGATGCGCTGATGGCGAACGAAATGCTGTTTTATGCAGCTTCCATTTCCGGAAACTCTGACCTCTATAATATTGCTTATAATCATGCCCTCAACACAAAAAGGGATTTTTTCAGGGAAGATTACAGCACATATTATCTTGTTGAATATGATACCATTCTTAATACCGTGAAAGAAAAAAAAACCTGGATGGGAAAGTCTGATGAATCCACATGGGCGCGAGGACATGCAAGGGCTATCTATGGTTCTGCTATAACATTCAGGGAGACAGGAGATTCTTCCTTTCTTGAATTAGCCAAACATGCAGCTGGATTTTATATGAATCATCCACGCTTGCCAGCTGATCTTATTCCCTATTGGGATTTTGATGATCCTGACATTCCGAATGCTCCACGGGATGCTTCTGCTGCATGTATTGCGGCTTCGGGACTTTTAGAATTGGCAAGCCTGCTTCCATCCAATGAGCAGGCTAAATATGCAGATTTTGCTATCCAGACATTGAAAAGTCTCGCTTCAGATACATATCTAAACAAACCCGGCGAAAATCTTGGATTTATACTGAAACATTCAACAGGAAGCCGTACCTGGAATATTGATGTGGACAAACCAAAAATATCAGCGGATTATTATTTTGTAGAATCTTTAGTTAAGCTGAATAAACTGAAAAACTCACTTAATTATTGAAATACAGACAAATCACACAAAATCCTTAACCTCTTTAATAAAATAATTCCTAGCATCCTTCAGGACAGGACAGGATAGGATTAATATCAAACATACTGATATTTAACTCAATATTTCAAAATGATGAATATGTATCTGAAATGGTTATATCTTCTTCTTATTATTAATATTGTTACCGGATGCCAGAGTAATATCGACCAGCAATATGAATTGATACAGGTTGATCCTGAAAAAGAATACCAGCGTATTGATGGTTTTGGTACCAGCATTGTCAATTATAAAGAATTCCCACCTGAGTACTTTGATGATGATTTTATCGATATGGTCGTTTATGACCTTGGATTAAGCATTTTAAGGATACCTATCAACGAACATCTCGAGTTTTCTAACGATGATAATGATCCGGATCATTTCGACTGGAACGGATTCTATATGTCAAACAATAACAGGGTTAGGGGGATGGCAGAAACAATGGACTTTGTCAAGGAGTTTAAAGACAGGGGTGTTGACCTGTTTATGGCATCTCCATGGTCACCTCCGCAATTTATGAAAACAAACAGAGCCCCCATTCAGGGAGGATTCCTCAGAGCTGATATGTACGATGAGTTTGGCGAATACCTAGCAGCTTATATCATTCTGGCCAAGAAAAACTGGGATATAGATATTAACTGGATCAGCCTTCAGAACGAGTCTATTTTTGTAGAGTTTTACAGATCCTGCCTTTATCATGGATATGGAATGAAAGAATCACTAAGGGCAGTCATGGACAAGTTTAATAAGGAAAAGATAAATACCAGGATTCTCATCAATGAAGATGTACTTTTTCCGGAAAGGGTATATGCTTTCCTGCAACCTGTATTCTCTGATCCTGCTACCAGTCAGTATAATGGTGATATTGCTGTACACAGGCATGCAGAAGCAGAAGAACTGATTAAATGGGTTGAGCTGACAAAGGATTTTAACCGTAAATATCTTATGACAGAAACTTCCGGACATGATACTACATGGGCCGGAGCCATAAACCTGGCAAAAGACATACATGAATACCTGGTCCTGGGTAATTTCAGTGCCTGGATCTACTGGCAAATAAGCGGAAATACAGGAGGAAGTAATCCGGGCTTATATACTCTTATGCTGGAGGGAAGACCCACTAAAAAATATTATGCTGCCAAGCATTTTTATCGTTTTGTTAGGCCTGGGGCAATCCGCATAAGTGCATCTTCAAATGCTGATTCGCTTTTGATGTCTGCATTCAAACATCCGGTGACAGGAACTCTCACTGCTGTAATTATAAACCTTTCAGAAGCTGAAATTGTTGTTAAATTGGAACGCAATCATTCATTGCCTTCCAGGTACGATGTAAATCAGTCTACTGAAACAGATTTATTCAGTGAAAAAAGAAAATATCGTGCTGGTAACCTTTTGCATATTCCAGCCAATAGTGTAGTGAGTATATACGGACAAAGCAGTCGTCTGGAAGAACCGGAAATGGTCACCTCCTTTCAGGGAACATGGATTAGTAATTATGATTCAAGTGATGTAATGCTTGGCAATTTTGCTCAATTTCCGATCAGATCAGAATGGCAGGGTGCCAGTGATGCACATGTCGGCAGGTTAATGCAGGCTGAGACGGCAATAAATTCAGGAGAAATAAACAAACAAAGATATGATGGATGGTCCATTCTGCATGAATCTATCCTGAATGGAGACGGAGATGCGGTTAATTATCTGATCATGAACAGGGCAGATATCAATATTCCTGCTAAAGATGGCTGGACACCTTTACATGCCGCTGCTTCATGTTTTGTGGGAAATCGCGATATTCAAATCAAAAATAAAGAATATAATCCCTATGAAATATTCAGGATGGTATTGGATGCGGGAGCGAATGTCAAAGCTGTTACCACGGATGGATTGACACCGTTGCATTGTGCAGTCATCAATGCAAATACTGGCTGGATGGAATCTGAATCTACCTCGATAAATAGAATACGGGATCTTTTGAAAGCAGGGGTAGCCCTGGAGGCTAGAGATATTAATGGACGAACTCCTCTTCATTGGGCAGCAATGCAGGGATATTCTCACTTCATAAATGAGAAAACAACAATTGAATCTGATATTGTTGAGCTTCTTATAAGCAAAGGAGCCAATGTGAATGCTGTTGACTCATTCGGCCGGTCACCCCTGCATTATGCAGTAAAAATGGGTTATGAACCAATCGCTTATGAATTGGTAAAGGGTCAGGCCGATGTCTTTCTGGCAGATTCACAAAACAAAACCCCGATAGATCTCGCAAAAGAAAACAACTCTGAATCAATCCTGTATATCCTGGAAAATAAAAAATTGCCTTATGTAAATATTGCAGAAATAGCCAACATGGATATCGAACTGATAAGCGATGCCATTGCAGGTAATATGGATAAGGTGGCATACCTAATCCGGGAAGGAGCCAATATCAACTATAAGGACAGTGATAGCTTCAGAGCTATAGACAGAGCCAGGGATAATGGATATAATGCAATCGTTGAAATCCTGTCGAAGGCAGAAAAATTATAACAGGAATATATATTATACACTTTCTCTTTTCTGCTCTTTTCAGCGCTCAAATCTCATTTAACAATGAAACATTCACTTATATTGATGTTTAGTTTACTGTATTTTTTACAGATTCAGGCCCAGATTAATGTAGCTGTAAACAAGACAGTAACTGTTGACTCAGAAATATCATCACAGCCATCCTGGAAAGCAGTTGATGGATTAAATTACAGTAATTCCAACCGGTGGGTTTCAGACGATAATGGTTACCCTCATTGGATAGAGATTGACCTGGAACGGGAATTCCAGCTAGGCGGAATAAATTTTTACACAGGATATTATGGAGATAATCATCCTGTTCATGAATATAAATTGCAATCCTGGTCAGGAACAGCCTGGATTGATATAATTAATGTCGATAATAATGTATCTCCGGCAGTTAAACACCGGTTCAGCCCTGTT